>Ga0334722_10000338_pt1 | contig 71221 bp, 67 predicted proteins | sample C3_bottom_MG_FD_207210 | JGI IMG/M metagenome (GOLD analysis project Ga0334722, IMG submission 207210) | Sediment microbial communities from Yellowstone Lake, YNP, Wyoming, USA - C3_bottom | ecosystem: Environmental > Aquatic > Freshwater > Lake > Sediment | place: USA: Wyoming | collected...
CGCGCTCGTTGTCTCGCACGAAGAACATCTGCATTAAACCGAACAGCACGATCAGTCCCGCTACCGCGACGCCCTGTGATTCGCCCGACATCAGCCACAACAGCGTAAGCGGGAGCAGCGCCGGCGCGACGTAGGCGTAAAAAACACGCGCATACGCGGCTGCGGTGGATACCCCGCCCGCAGTCCAGCACACCAATATCATGGTGAGCAGCGCCCTACCCTCGGGATGCAATGCCGGGAAGAACAGTGGCCCTGCTGAACCCGTGGCCAGACCGGCGGCGAGGCCAAACCACACCATGCGGTCTAGCGCGCGCTGCACGTCTTCGGGCGGCTGGCTCAGTTGGCGCAGCGCGTAGGCGCGGCGCACGAACAGCAGCACGATCAGGGCCAGCCCCCACAGACCCGCCAGGTAAAGCGGCGTGCGCCCGGACACGAGGTAGGCGAGGACGGCGGCCACGATCGCAATCACAAAAGGCGAGCGCGTTGCCTGTCGCGCGAGCAGATTGAACTGCTGGCGCCGCAGGTGAGTGAGCCGAACCGGATCGTCATTCACGGGCACAGCGGCGACCTCGCCCCCAATGACAGCGCCCGTGAAGGCGGCGTCAGCCAAGCCGCAACCCCAGCTTCGCCGCAGCGTAGACCGCCTCGGTGCGATTATGCACACCGAGCGAAAGAAACACGGCGGAAAGGTGAGCCTTGACGGTGCCTTCGGACACTTCCAGTTCGCGCGCGATCGCCTTGTTCGACTTGCCTTTAATGACGCGCCGCAGCACCTCCATTTGCCGCGGCGTCAGGCAGGAAAGCACGGCGGCGTCCTGACCGACATCAGCCACGGATGGTCGCGGTGAAACATCCGCATGCACGACTTCGAGCACGCCGAGCGGCAGGTACACCCCATGAGCCAGCACCAGGCGCAGGGCGTCAATCAGCACCTCCGGCGTGGCCGATTTCGGAATGAAGCCCATCGCGCCGCCATCGATTGCGGCGCGCACCACCGCCGGATCGTCCTCGGCGGAGAGCACCACCAATGGCGTGCCCGGAACCGCGGCGCGCAGCGCGGCGAGCGCATCCATCCCGTTCAAGCCCGGCATCCTGAGATCGAGCAGCACCAGGTCATAGCCACGCGCGGCGACGAGCTCCAGCGCCTGCTCCGCGCTGCTCGCCTCGTCCATCTTCAAATCGGCGTCCAGGCTGCGCAGCAGGAACCTCATACCGCCCCGGAGCAAGGGGTGATCGTCTACCAGCAGGATATGCATCGCAAGCCGCCGCATTGGTGTATCGGTCCCAGAATACCTCAGCCTAAGGCGTACCGCATCTAGCCGTTCGGCTAAGGTCCGGCTTCCCGGGGCAATCAGCACAATTGCACACGGTCTCTTGTGAGAAAATGCGCCCTGTCGCAACATCACTGGAACCGCAATGCAACAGCCACTTGAAGGCGTCAAGATTCTCGACCTGAGCCACGCGCTGGCCGGGCCGTTCTGCTCGACCATGCTCGCCGACTACGGCGCGCAGGTGATCAAAATCGAACCGCCCGGCCTGGGCGACATTTCGCGCGCCTGGGGCACGGAACTGCCCGGCGGGGAAACGGATTATTTCGCCAGCCTGCATCGCAACAAGCAGGGCATGGTGCTGGACCTGAAGAACCCGCAGGGCAAGGAGACCTTCCTGCGTCTGCTCGAGCGCTGCGACGTAGTGCTGGAGAATTACCGCGCCGGCGCGCTGACGAAGCTGGGGCTGGACTACGCGACGGCGCAAAAGCGCAATCCGGGCATCATCTACTGCTCGATTTCCGGCTTCGGCCAGGACGGACCGTATCGCGACCGCCCGGCGCTCGACCTGATCCTGCAGGCCGAGAGCGGCATGGTCAGTGTCACCGGCGAAGCGGGCGGCCACGGGGCGCGCGCCGGCGTGTCGATCGCCGACCTGACCGCCGGCATGAACGCCGCTTTCGGCATCATGCTGGCCCTCAGGGTAAAGGAAAAAAGCGGCATCGGACAAGCGATAGACGTGTCGATGATGGAGGGGCAGCTCGCGCTGCTCGGCACCATGATCTCGAACTACTGCGGGACCGGAGAAATCCCCAAACCCATGGGCACGGCTTACAAGGCCCTGTTGCCGTATCAGACGTTTCAGACCAAGACGCGCGATCTGGCGCTGGCCGTGGGCAGCGAAAAACTGTGGAAAGTGTTTTGCCCGGTGATCGGCTGCCCTGAACTTGCCAACGATCCGCGCTATGTTACCAATGTCGACCGTGCGCGCAATCGCGACAGCCTGGTCGCAAGGCTGCAGCAGGCGTTTCTCGCCCGCAGTTACGAGGAGTGGGAGGAACTGCTGACTGAGAACGGCATTCCGGTGGGCGCCATCAATAACCTGGCCCAGGTGGTCGATCACCCGCAAGTGAAGGCGCGCGGCTCCATCGTCGAGATCGAACATCCGCGCGCCGGAAAGATCCGGGTCGTGGGCGTCCCTGTGCGCCTGTCGGCGACACCGGGCGCGGTGCGCACGCCGTCGCCGAGGCTGGGCGAGCACACCGATGTTGTTCTGCGGGAACTGCTCGGCTTGGGCGCAAAGGAAATCGACGCGCTGCGCGCCGCCGGCGCCCTGGGTTGAGAGCGATATGCCAGGCAGATCTGCCTGGCATATCAGTTGTTCTTCGCGCCCTCGTTCACCCAGACCTTGAGCATTTCGATGTCCTTGTCCGGGAGCTTCTCCCGGCCGTGCGGCATGCGGATCGAAGCGTGCGCGCGGCCTTCCACCAGCATGTTGAGCGAACTCGACAGCGCGTCGCCCGGCTTGACCAGCGGCCCGTATTTTCCACCCTTCATCAGGCCTTGATAGCTGGTGATATCCAGTCCGCTCGCCACGAAACCCTTCTGTCCCGGCGCATGGCATTCGGCACAGTACTTCGAAAGTATAGGCTGCACCTCCTTGGTGTAGCTCACGCCCGAGGGTGCGCACGCTGACACCGCAAGCGCCGCGAGCGCCGCGAAAGCGCTGTTCGATACCGCCTTGTACCCGGCATTCATGACTTATCTCCCTGTTGCTGACTTGGCGAATCTACCCCAGCGGGGCACATATGGCAATCGACGCGACTTAGAGCTTACTTCAAAACGAGGGGATATCCCCTACGGGGACTTTCCCCTCTCCCGTCAAGCGGGACCGAGGAAGGGGGATCGAGACCTTCGGGGCGCATCCCCTCATACTCCCCTGAGTCAGAGGCCATTTCGGTAATGCCGAAATGGCCTCTTATACGATATGGCGCAATTCCGGGGACCGCTTGCAAAGGACGGTGCGGCGGAAAACGCATTCGGCAGGAGGGGCGCACGCCACGCGCCTGGCGAATCGAAGCAGTCCTCAGTTCCCCGCCGCAGGAAGCGACGTGGCGGCGAGGCGCTCGGTGCGCGCGATCGCGGCGGATAACTCGGCGTGCATCCGCGATCCCGGCGGCTGCACGGCGAGCAGCGCTCGCCAGTAACGCAGCGCCGCCGCGTAGTCGCCTGTCTCGTACTCGCTGCTGCCCGCCATCTCCAGCGCCTTCGGATGATTTGGATTGAGCGCCAGCGCCCGGTCGATGAATTCACGCGGCTTGCCAGCCAGGCTTCCGCCCTGGGCCATGCCGATGGCGTCGGCGTATTCGCACCATACCGCCGGATCCGCAGCAACCTTGGATGAAGCCGCGAGCCCTCTTGCGTAAGCCTGAGCCGCCTCGTTGAAGCGGTCCGCATCGGCCTCCAGGCGCGCCAGGATCACCCAGCCGCGCGCATCGCGCGGCTGCCGTTCCAGATGCGCGCGCAGCTGCTGCACATTGACGCCGGCAGCGCTGCCGGATCCGGCCGGCAGGGCCCCCGGGGCTTCGGCGTCCGCGGTACCCGGGCCGCCCAACCGCGGATAGAGCGCCAGTCCCAGCAGCGGAACCAGCAGCGCCAGTGTTGCGACCAGCGTGCGCGTTGTCGCCATGCCCACGGCGTGCTCAGCCGCGGATCATTTCTTCTCGGCTGCCGCCGGCGCGGCCATCGCAGTCCTCGCTGCGCCGCGTTTGACGGCGGTCGCGTCCTCGAGCAGCTTGATCGCCTCCTGCGAAATATTCATCGACTTGTTGATCGAGTCGGTTGCCGCCTCCGGGTTGTGGAACGCCGCGCCGTTCGACGCCGTCCACCATTCCCAATGGATCTGGGCTTCGTAATGCTTCTCGCGCACGGCGTTGAGCACCGAATCCTCCACGCCGGCAGCCTTGGCCTCCTCGAACTTGTCCACCATGCGCGTGAGCCAGAACTCGGCTTTGCGCAGCTTGCCCTGCACGCGCGCGTTGAGCGAATCCATCACGTACAGGGCCTGCTTCTCGCTCCAGTCCCCATGGCAGGTCAGGCAAGTCTGCCTGATGTAGTGCCTCGGGCTGGTTTGCCAATGGGAAGTATAGGTCTTGCCGGTCTTGCCGGTCTTGGCATCCTTCATCTTCGGCATATGGCACTGATGGCATTCGACACCGGCCTTCTGGTGCTTGGAATTGTAGTAATTCTCGGTGTCCGGGTGCTGCCCCTTCCACAGCAGCGCGCCGGTGATGCCATGCTTGAAGTCGCGGAACTTGAGGTCGGTGTAATGCCTGGCGATCTGGTTCACGTCCTTGAACGGGAAATGATTGGTGCGCAGGTCGGACATGCCGATCGGCTTGCCGCTGGTCGGGTCGGTGCCCGGGTTGCAGTTGTACTCCACGTGGCACTGGCCGCACTGCAGCTTGGTGTCGTAACGGTCGAGCAGCGCGATCTTGCGCGTATGGCCGCGCACCCCGAGTTCCCTGACGTCGATCTTGGCAGCCGCCGCATCTTTGTGCCACAGGGTATCCTGCTCCGGCCGCGTGAGGGCCTGGATCAGCCCGTCGCGCACGATGCGCGGCTTGGTCGAATGCGGATCGTGGCAGAAGAAACAATTGAGCGCGTGGTTCACGTCGCGTGCCATTTCAACCACCTTCGAAGTCCGGCTCCACTTCGCGCTCGGCGCCGGATCGCCCAGGTAGGCCCAGTCGAGGATGTGGTCCTGGGTCTTGCAGCTCAGGCAGACCGGGTTGGCCGCGGCGGCGGTTCCCGGCCTGAACGCCTTGTGATCGGCATTATCCGGATACAGATCCTTGATCGCGTCGCCAACCTTGAAGTTGCCGCCGGAACGGGTGAGGTATTGCCATCCGTCCGTGGGCGCAAAACGCCCGCCAAAGGCGCGGTCGACCACATATTGATCGAGCAGCATGAAAGCGTGCGAACGCGGCACATTGTGCTCTTTGGTGAAGCCGTGCGGTACCATCAGCTTGTCCCAGGCCGGGTTCGGCGACGGTCCCGTGGCCTGCGACTTCTCCGAGCGGGCGTTCTTGGCCCAGTTCATCTGGTACAGCGTCTCGAACTGCTTCGCGTGACAGCGGCCACAGGCGGAAGGATCCACCTTGGTGGTCGGACGCGCCTTGCTGTCGCCCAAATGCCTGTCGATGCCGTCGTGACAGTTGCTGCAGACGACGCCCTTGTGCCGGCCGCTGGCGTGAAATTCCTTGATCGGCGCGTGGCAGCCATAACACGCCGAGACGTCGAATGCGGGCTGTTTGCCCGGTCCTTTCTTCGCCTGCTGCGCCAGGGCCGGCGCGGCGAGAAACACAGCCAGCGCCATTACCGACGCGATCCGCAAAAGCACACTGTAACGAGTGACATGCATGATCTATCTCCCCGGTTCGTGCCGCCCGCCAATCCGGAATCGCGCGAACAGCATTGGAAAATAGATCACACCAGAAACCAGTGCGGTCGGTTTGACGAAAATCAAGGACGCATGCCCGCGGCGCGGGCGCAAGGCAGGGCTAGGCGCGGACGGGGGGCCCCTGACCCCGGGGAGTGTTACTTGCTTTGCATCACCCAGACGCCGTTCCAGTCGCCGCCGGGCGGGTGCTCGGCGAGGTGCAGGCAGCGCTCAACATAGAGCTTGGCCGCCTTGTCCGCCGGGTTCATGGCCACCACTTCCGAAAACTGCTTTACCGCATCGTTCCACTTGCCCTGGCGGTACTTGGCGAGCCCGTCGCGGAAATAGCCCAGCGCGTCGACCAGATGCGGATAGGTCTCGTCCGTATGGTAGTCGAGAATTTCGTGGATCGCGACCGGCTGCGTCTTGCCCTTGACCACCACCAGATCCAGCTCGCGCGTGCGGTAGGTGCCGCGCAGCTTGGCGTAGGTGAACTCGCTCACCAGAATATGGCTGCCGTACTGCTTGCACGCCGACTCCAGGCGCGAAGCGAGATTCACGCCGTCGCCGATGATGGTGTAATCCATGCGCTTTTTCGAGCCGATGTTGCCCGACACCACCATGTCGGTGTTCAGGCCCACGCCTATGTCGACCGGCATCTTGCCCTCGGCGATGCGCTGGGCGTTCCACGTCTTCAACGCGCGCAGCATCGCGATCGCGGCGCGCACCGCCCGGTCGGCGTCGTCCTCGTGCCCGACCGGGATGCCGAACGCGGCCATGATGGCGTCGCCGATGAATTTGTCGAGCATGCCCTCTTCATGCTGTATGCAGTCGACCATGAGGGTGAAATATTCGTTGATCAGGGCCACCGTGCCCTGCGCGCCCAGCTGCTCGGTGATGGTGGTGAAACCGCGGATGTCGGAGAACAGCACCGTTGCCATGACGCTCTGGCCGCCGAGCAGCTCGGCCCCGCTCGCCACCAGCCGGTCGGCGATGCCCGGATCCATGTAGCGCGACATGGTGGATTTCATGCGCTTTTCGCTGCTGATGTCCTCGATCAGCAGCATCGCTCCGAGGTGCTTTTTCTCCATGCTGAACAGCGGCAGGATGGTGACGTTGGCCGAAACCTTCTCGCCCTCCACCGTCAGCTCGGCGTCCATCAGCATGTCGGCGGCGCCGCTTTCGTCGACGTGCTTCAGCCGGTCCAGGATCCAGGCATTTTTGCCGCCGAAGAACTCCGCCACCGGCCGCTGCAAAATCTGGTCAGGGAGCACCTTCAGGATTTTCAGCCCCGCGGCGTTGCAAGTGGCGATCTTGCCGCCGTCGTCCAGGGTGAGGACGGCGTTGGACATCGACTCCAGCATCGCCTCGTTGTAATTCTTCATATTGTGCACGTCGGCGAACAGCTTGGCGTTCTCCAGGGCGATCGAAATCTGCGCGGTGAAGGCCCGCAGGCGCGACTCGTCCTCGTTGGTGAACGGCCCGCCGTGCTTGTTCAGCACCTGCGTCACGCCTATGGTCTTGCCGTGCTTGTTGACGATGGGAACGCACAGGATGGAGCGCGTGAAAAAGCCGGTCTTCTTGTCGAACGCCGGATTGAAGCGCAGATCGGCATAGGCATAGGGTATGTTGATCGCCTTGCTGGTGGTGAATACTGCGCCTGCGATCCCCAGGTGATTGGGCAAGCGGATCTGCACCGACTCCAGTCCCTGCCCGACCTCGGACCATAGTTCGTGCGTCTTTTCGTCGTTGAGGAACAAGGTCGAGCGCTCGGCGTTGAGCATGCGCGTCGCCTCGCCCATGACCTTCTGCAACAGCGAGCCAAGCTTGATGTCGGCGGTCATTTCCGACACCACGTCGACGAACTCCATCTCCTGCTTGCGTACCGCCTTCATGCGCTCGATAAACACGGCGCCCTGCAGCGCCAGCGTGCCCTGAGTGGTCATCGCCTCGAGCACCGCGAGATCGCGCTTGGTGAAATCCCCTTTTCTCTTGTTCAGCGTCTGCGCCACGCCGATGATTTCGCCCTTCACGGTGCGGATCGGAGTACACAGGATGTTGCGCGTGACGAAACCCGTCTGCTCGTCGACCGAGCGGTTGAAGCGCGGGTCCGAGTAGGCGTCCTGGATCAGGACCGATTCCCCGGAAGTGAACACATATCCGGCGATGCCGCTGGTATTCAGGATGCGAATCTCATGCTTGATGTTGCCCTGGGCCACGCGCGAATACAGCTCGTTGGTCTCGGCATCGTTGAGGAACAGGGTCCCGCGCTCGGCGTCGAGCTCCGTCGTGGTCATCTCGACCAGGGTGCGCAGCACGTCGTCCAGCGTATCGTGCGCCGCCATTCTGCGCGACACTTCCAGCAGCAGCTCGACCAGCTTCAGGCGCCCGCGGACAGCGGGGCTGGCGCTTTTCTTGGCCGGCTTGCGCCGTCCGTGAAGGCGCGTGATTTCCGCAGTGGGTTTGGGCTGTTCCATGGTTCCTACCCAGTCTTCTTGGCGGGCGCAGCCTGCACCTGCTCGCGCAGCGCGCGCAGCGTGGCCTGCAACTGCGTAAGCTCGGCGTGATCCTGCGCGCGCGCCGCCGCAATTTCCCCCTGTTTCGAGAAATTAGCCTGTTCCAGCGCCGCGCGCAAGGACGCCGCGGTGGCGCGCAATTGCGCGATTTCGTCCTGCGCTGCGATGATCGCCTGGCGCACCGCCGTCTCCTCGCCCAGCCGCGCCGCCTCGAGCGAGTCGCGCAGCGCCGCGACGTTCGCCTTGAGCTGTTTGATCTCGTCCAGGTTGGCCGATTGCGCCAGTCTGGCCGCCTCGTCGCGCCGGATCGGCCATTGCTGCAGTTCGTCGCGCAGGGCGCCGATGGTGGCCTTGAGCTGCCCGATCTCGGCGTTCGCGCCGGACACCGCCTGGCGCACCGCCTCGGCGGTATCGCGGCGCGCGCGTTCCAGTTCCTCGCGCAGCGCGAACACCGTCATTTTCAGGTTGCGGATTTCGGCGAGGCCGGGGGCGGCGGTTTCGGTGTCGGCAGCCATGCGATCATTGTAATCCCGCGGGTGGCGCCGGGGAACCTCGATTCTGCACGGCGCGCGGCCGGAACCGCTCCGCTCGCCGCGCTACACCTTAAAGGCCATTTCAGAATTACCGAAATGGCCTCTGAAATAGAGGAGTATGAGGGGAGATATCCCCTCATTTTGTAATAAGCCCTCAGTCTTTGATCACCCCGCCGCCCAACTTGAGGCGCGGCATCTCGAAGCGGTCGGTGATGCGGGTGTACCCGCCCCGGCCCGCAAGCCGGCCGATCGGGTTGACCTTGCCGACATCGACGTGAAAGCGTTCGTCGACGATGCCCTCGTGGTAGTGAAAATAGACGACCTCGCCGATCACCATATGATAAGGCCCGCGGCCGAGTTCCAGCCGGTGCAGCAAGCGGCACTCGAGCGCGATCGGGGCTTCCGCGATACGCGGCGGGCGCACCTTTTTCGACGGCAGCGCGGTGAGGCCCGCTTGTTCGATCTCGTTGACGCCGAGCGGGTATTCGATCGCGCACACGTTCATTTTTTCCTTGATCGCGTCGCTCACGATGTGCACCACGAACTCCGGAATCTCCAGAATGTTCGCGATCGTGTCCTTGGCGCCGCCGCCGCCCTTGTCGGCGACCGAGAACATGACCATTGCGGGGTCGGAGCCGACGCCGTTGAAAAAGCTGAACGGCGCGGCATTCGGCCCGCGGCTGCCGAGGGTGGTCACCAGCGCAATCGGCCGCGGCGTGACGCTGCCGATCAGCAGCTTGTACTGCGTTTGCGCGTCGAGGGCGGCGGCATCGAATTCGGTCATGGCTTTCCTTTCCAGGTTGACAGAGTGCAGAAGACAGTCGGATAAATCAGGGGTCCAAGTAAGGCTGGTGGCTAGTGATACACCAGCCCGGGCAGCCACAGGGCGAACTCCGGGACATAGGTGGTCAGCATCAGTACCCCCAGCATCAGCAGCACCATCGGCCAGATCGCGCGCGCCACCGCCATCAGCGACAGGCCGGAGATCGCCATGCCGACGAACAGGCAGTAGCCGATGGGCGGCGCCGCCATGCCGATCGCCACGTTGGTAACGATGATCGCGCCGAAATGTATCGGGTCGACGCCGAACTTGTTCGCCAGCACGATGAGCAGCGGCCCCAGAATCACCATGATCGCGATTTCGTCCATCACCGCGCAGATCAGGAACAGGAACACGTTGACCACCAGCAGCATCACCCAGCGCTGCGTGATGCTCTCCGATAGCCAGGTCGCGAGTTTGAGCGCGAGCTGCTCCTGCGCCACCAACCAGCCGAAGCCGGCGGAGGCGGCGATGATGAACATCACCATGGCGGTGATGCGCATCGCGCGCAGGATGACCTCGGGCAGGTCGGCGAGCCGCAGTCTTTTTTCGATGAATATCCCGACCAGCATGCTGTAGATACAGGACACGATCGCCGCTTCGGTCGGGGTAAACGCGCCGCCGTAGATGCCGCCCAGCACCACCACCGGCGCGGCGAGCGCCCAGACACCGTGGCGCAAGGCCGTGCCGATTTCGCCTAGCGTGGCGCGCGGCTCGCGCGGTATGTCGTGCCGCTTGGCGTGCAACCAGGTGATGACGAGCAGGCCGCCGGCGAGCAGAAGCCCCGGCCCGACGCCCGCCATGAACAGGCGCGCGATCGACTGCTCGGCGATCACGCCCCAGATCACGCCGGCGATCGACGGCGGAATCAGCGGGCCGAGCACGCCGGCGCTCACCGCAAGCGCCGTGGCGAAACCCTTGTCGTAGCCCCTGGCGACCATCGCCGGAATCATGATCGAACCGATCGCCGCGGTGGTCGCCGGTGCCGAACCGGAAATCGCCGCGAAAATGCAGGCCGAGACGACGGTGACGTGACCCATGCCGCCGGGCAGGTGGCGCACCAGCACGTCCGCCACCTTGATCAGGCGCTGCGACAGCCCTCCCGCCGACATGATCTCGCCGGCGAGCATGAAAAACGGGATTGCCAACAGGCTGAACGACTGGGTGCCGCCGATCAGCGTCTGCGCCAGCAGCACCGGCTCGATGTCCGCGGCCAGCAGGACCGCCGCCGCCGTGAGGAGCAGCGCGATGGCGAACGGCACGCCGGCGACCAGCAGCAGCGCAAAACCGGCCGACAGGATCCAGGCGGTTTCAGACACGTTCGTCGCTCTGCATCTCGTCCGCCGGAACGCGCCCCTCGAGCAGCGCCTCGAGCGCGAACAGCGCGATCAGCACGCCGCAGGCGAGTGCGGATGCGTGCAGCAGTTCTATCGGGTAGCCGATCGCCGCGGAGGTGCTGCCGTGGGTATCGACGAAATAACGCCAGCCCGACCAGGCGAGAAAAACCCCGACCGCCGTGGTGGCGAGATGAATCGCCTGTTCCGCGCGCAGGCGCGCGCCCGAAGGCAGCCGCTGGATCGCGAGCGACATGCGCACGTGAAAACCCTCGCGCACGCCGAGCGCCGCCATCAGCAGCACCGTCCAGGTGAACAGGCCCAGCGACAGCTCCTCGCTCCAGCTCAGGGTGACGTTGAAGGCGTAGCGCAACAGCACCTGCGCCGACAGCGCGCCGAGCATGACCACAACCATCGCGACCACCAGCAGCTTGACCGCTGCGGCAGTGAAATTATTGATCCGAACCAGTACTCTCATTCGTTTAGCAGATAACTCTCAGAGTCAATTCCTTGGCAGCCGGCGCATCGCGAGGCACGAGCCCTTAAACAGCCCGCGCTAGGCCGGGTGGGGCGGAGGGGCCCCACCCCCTCCTTCGGCGCGGGCGGTCCCGAACAAAAAAAGGGGACGGGCTGCGCCGTCCCCTGTTGCGGGCGGAAAGAATTATTTTACGGCCGCGAGCACGTCGTTCATCACCTCCGCGCCGATCGAGCCCTTGAACTTTTCGTACACCGGCTTGACCGCGTTGCGAAACGGCACGATGTCGGCCACCGCGTTCACCTTCATGCCTTTTTTCTCCAGGATGCCGATCAGCTCCTTGGCATTCGCGCCGGCCGCCGTGCGCTGCGCACCGAGCGCCGTCTTGCCCGCCTCGCGCACCACGATCTTCAGGTCCGCGGGCAGCTTGTCGAAGGATTTCTTCGACATCAGCAGCGCGATCATCGAATACGTGTGATTGGTCAGCGACAGGTACTTGGTCACTTCGTTGTACTTGCTCGAATCGATCACCGCGATCGGGATTTCCAGGCCGTCGATCGTGCCTTGCTGCACGGCGGTGAAGGTCTCGCCCCAGGCCATCGGCACCGCGCTGCCGCCGAGCGAAGCAAACATGTCGATGTACACCGGGTTCTGCATCACGCGGTACTTGACGCCCTTCACATCCTCGGGCCGGCTCACCGGGCGCACGTTGTTGATCATGTGGCGGAACCCGCCCTCCATGAAGCCCAGCGCCACGATGCCTTTCGCCTCGAGTTTCTTCGCCAGCGTCTGGCCGACCTTGCCGTCGAGCACCCGGTGCGCCTGGTCTTCGTTTGAGAACAGAAACGGCAGGTCGTTCACCTGGAACGCAGGCTCGACCTGCGCCACCACCGCGTTGGTGATCACCGCGGCGTCGAGGGTGCCAAAGCGCAGCCCCTCGAGCATCGGCTTCTCGTCGCCGAGCTGCCGGTTGGGGAACAGCTGCACGTCGATGCGTCCCTTGGACTGGCGTTCCACCGCCTGCTTGAAGGTGTGCGCGCCGGTGGCATACGGATCCTTCGGGCTGTCCGGTGTCACCCAGCCGATTTTGATGGTGAACCTCTGCTGTGCCGAAACCCCTGCGGAAAAAGCCAGCCCCAGCACTGCAAGCAGCCCGGCGAACAGGGCGGTAGGTTGAATTTTCATTGCATCTCCTCGTAGGTATCGGGTGAACATTGCCTAATCGAAGCCGTAGAGCCGCGCCGGATTGCGCACCAGCACCCGCTCGCGCAGATCCCCGGTCGGCAGCCAGACCGGCAGCAGGCCGACCAGATCGCCGTCGTTGGGCATCCGCTTCACCGCGGGATGCGGCCAGTCGGTGCCCCACACCAGCTGCTCGGGGTTGGTCTTGAGCAGCGCCTGCACGAATGGTAGCGTGTCCGGATAGGGGTGTTCAAGCGCGCTGTTCCGATAGGCGCCCGAAAGCTTCACCCAGCATCGGCCCTCTGCCAGGAGACGCAGCATGCCCTGGAAACCCGGGGCGGCGACACCGTGGCTGGCGGCCATGTGCCCCATGTGATCGACCACCACCGGAACCGGAAAATCCTTCCAGTCCTGGTAGAACGCCGGGTGGGCGGCGAGATCGATCAGCAGCTGCACATGCCAGCCGAAGCGCGCGATGCGCTCGCCGATGGCGCGCGCCCGGTCCAGCGGCGTTCCGCCCTTGAACAGCACATTGAAGCGCACGCCGCGCACGCCGGCGCGATCCAGGCGCGCGAGGCTTGCGTCGTCCACCGATTCATCGATAACCGCGACGCCGCGCATCCAGGTGCGGCAGGCCTCGAGGGTGTCGACCAGCGACGCAAGATCGGTGCCGTAGATGCTCGGGTGCACCAGCACGCTGCGCTCTATGCCCAGCGCCTGGCACATGCGGCGATAATCCGCGAGCGTCGCTTCCGGCGGCGTATAGCTGCGCTCGGCCTGCATCGGATACTTTTCGTACGGCCCGAATATATGGTGGTGCGTATCGCAGGCCAGGGGCGGGAGCTTGATCTGCGGCAGGCGCGGATGCGGATCGAAGCCGGGACAGGCGGGCGCCCCACCGGCAAAGCCCTGGGAATTGGAAGTATGCATGATCACGGCGCAATTTACCCTGAACCGCAGGAACAGGCAACGCCGCCCGGTGCCGGAAGCCAGCCTCTTCGGTCCTCCGTGCCTGCCCCCGCCTGCGCGGGGCGCATTTGCTTTGCTCGCTTCGCCCACTGCTCCTATAATTGGCCTCCGCCCCCGATAACGGTTTTCCCATGAACCAGCCCCGCGAACTCAGCGCCACCCTCGTCAACGAACTCAAGGCCCTGCTGGGCGAACGCGCCAGCATCGCGCGCGGCATTTGCGAGCAGCACGGCAAAGACGAGTCCTACTTTCCGTACGCGGCACCCGATGCGGTGGTGTTTCCGCAAACGACGGAGGAAGTCCGCGACGTCGTCAATATCTGCCGCCGCCACCAGGTCCCGATGATTCCCTACGGCGTCGGCACCTCGCTCGAGGGCCACATCCTGGCGGTGAAGGGGGGCGTGTGCATCGACCTGAGCCAGATGAACAAGGTACTCGCCGTGCACGAAGCCGACCTTGACGCGGTGGTGCAGGCCGGGGTCACGCGCAAGCAGCTGAACGAGTACATCCGCCACACCGGCTTGTTCTTCCCCGTCGACCCGGGCGCCGACGCGACCATAGGCGGCATGGCCGCGACGCGCGCCTCCGGCACCAACGCGGTGCGCTACGGCACCATGCGCGAAAACGTCATTACGCTCACCGTGGTGCTCGCCGACGGCCGCATCATCAAGACTGCGCGGCGGGCGAAGAAGTCCGCGGCGGGATACGACCTGACGCGGCTGTTCGTCGGCTCCGAAGGCACGCTGGGCGTCATCACCGAGATAACGGTCAAGCTGTATGCGGTGCAGGAAGCCATGTCCGCGGCAGTCTGCGCCTTCGAATCGATCGAGGGCTGCACCAAAACCGTGATCCAAACGATACAGGCGGGTGTGCCGATCGCGCGCTGCGAAATCGTCGACGCCACCGCGATCGGCAGCATCAACAAGTACAGCAAAACCGACTACCGCATCGCCCCGACCCTGTTCTTCGAATTCCACGGCACCACGGCAGGGGTGGTGGAACAAGCCGAGGCAGTACAGGAGATCGCGAGGGAGAACGGCGGCATGGATTTCCAATGGGCGACCAGGGCGGAGGACCGCACCAAACTGTGGGAAGCGCGCCACAACGCCTACTTCGCCGGCTTGCAGCTGCGCCCCGGATGCCGGGCGATCTCGACCGACGTCTGCGTGCCGATTTCGCGCCTGGCCGAGTGCGTGGCCGAGACCATGAAAGACGTGGCCGGCTATATCTGCCCGGTACCGCTGCTCGGGCATGTCGGCGACGGCAATTTCCACCTGATGTTCCTGGTCGACCCGGAAAAACCGGAGGAACTGGAACTGGCCAAGGCATTCAACAAGCGCCTGGTGCGGCGCGCGCTCGCGATGGAAGGCACCTGCACCGGGGAGCACGGCATCGGCCTCGGCAAACAATCCTCGCTGCAGGAAGAATTGGGCGAAGCGGTCGATGTGATGCGCGATATCAAGCGCCTGTTCGACCCGGACAATCTGATGAATCCGGGGAAGGTCGTGCCGCTTTAGGCGACGGCTACCTGCTGCGTCGCAAACACTTCTGCGTGCCGACGCCAAAAAGACCTGCGCGCTGCGCGCGCCAACCGTGTCCTCTGTACGGATGGAAAGCGTATCCGAACAGAGGACACGGTTATTGTTAACCCCATACAAGTCGTCTGGGTTTCATCCAAGATCGTCAATAGCGCGCGGATGTGCTTTTCATCCGCGCGCTATTGACGATCCGCGCGGACGGGACGCCGTCCGCGCAAGTCCGGTCAATGCAGTTCGATGTTTCGTCCGATGTCCACCTATGTCAGCGTGCAGCCATTGCGCGCTGCGCGCGCCAACCATGTCTTCTGTACGGATGAAAAGCGTATCCGTACAGAAGACACGGTTATTGTTAACACCAATCGGAGCGTCTGGGCTTTATACACGAGGGACCACAGCAGTTCGAACCGATTTGTCTTCAGACTTTCAGAAAATGCTCGCGGTAGTACTTGAGTTCCTCGATCGACTCGTAGATATCGGCCAGCGCCTCATGCTTGCCGTGTTTGGTGAGGCCTTTCGCCAGTTCCGGCTTCCAGCGCTTCACCAGTTCCTTCAGCGTGCTGACGTCGAGGTTGCGATAGTGGAAATAGGCCTCCAGCCGCGGCATGTGCCGAGCCAGAAATCTGCGGTCCTGACAGATGGAATTGCCGCAGATCGGCGAAGTTCTGATCGGCAGGTGTTGCGCGAGGAAATCCAGGTACTGCTGCTCGGCCTCGGCCTCGGCCAGCGTCGACGCCTTGACCTTGGCGATCAGGCCGGAACGCGCGTGCGTGGATTTGTTCCAGTCGTCCATCGCGTCGAGCACGCCATCGGCCTGATGCACGACCAGTACCGGCGACTCGGCGACGACATTCAATTGCGCGTCCGTGACCACGATGGCCATCTCGATAATTCTGTCGCGGTCGGGATCTAACCCGGTCATTTCCATGTCCAACCAGGCGAGATTGTTCTGATCTTGAGGCATGATGCCGGCGATTTCCGCGTTAATTGATTGAAGGGCTTTATTGTGTCATATTTCAGCCAGATGCAGACTTTCACCGCCGTCTTTCTCGCAGCACTCGCGCTTACCGTCGGCCTGCGCCTGTGGCTGGCCCGGCGCCACATCCGGCACATCGCACGCTGCCGCGACCAGGTACCCGAGGACTTTTCCGAGCACATCGGCCTGGCGGCGCACCAGAAAGCCGCCGATTACAGCAGCGCCAAGACGCACCTCGCCATGGTCGATCTCGCGATCGGCGCGCTGTTCCTGCTGGCGCTCACCTTGGGCGGCGCGCTGCAAGCCTTGCACGATGCCTGGCTGCGCGCTTTCGACGCCGGCAGCCACGCGCACGGCATCGCCCTGATCGTCAGCGTCGCCCTGATCTCCGGCGTCATCGACCTGCCGCTGTCCCTGTATCGCACCTTCGTGATCGAGGCGCGCTTCGGCTTCAACAAGATGACCCTGGGGCTGTTCTTCGCCGACCTCGCCAAGCAGACCCTGCTCGGCGCTGCGCTGGGGCTGCCCCTGCTGTTATGCGTGCTCTGGCTGATGCAGCGCATGGGCGAGCAATGGTGGCTGTATGTCTGGGTCACCTGGATCGCGTTCAACCTGCTGGTGCTCACCGTCTACCCCACCCTGATCGCGCCGCTGTTCAACAAGTTCACGCCGCTTGCGGACGCCGCCCTCAAGAGCCGCATCGAGGCGCTGCTGGCCAAGTGCGGCTTCAAAGCGCAGGGCCTGTTCGTCATGGATAGCTCCCGGCGCTCCAGTCACGGCAACGCCTATTTCACCGGCTTTGGCGCGGCCAAGCGCATCGTGCTGTTCGACACGCTGATCACGCGCCTCGCCCCGGCGGAGATCGAGGCGGTGCTGGCGCACGAGCTGGGGCATTTCAAATACCATCACGTCTGGAAACGCATGGCGGCGCTGTTCGCCATGAGCCTGGGCTTCCTCTGGCTGCTCGGTTACGCGATGAAACAGGATTGGTTCTACGCCGGGCTCAATGTGCAGGCGCATACGACCGCGCTCGCCCTGCTGCTGTTCTTCCTGGTGGTGCCGGTGTTCACGTTTCTGCTGCACCCGCTTACCAGCCTGTACTCGCGCAAGCACGAATACGAAGCCGATGCCTATGCCGCGCGCCACACGATTGCCGCCGACCTGACCCGCGCCCTGGTCAAGCTGTATCAGGACAACGCCGCCACCCTCACGCCCGATCCGCTGTACTCGGCGTTCTACGATTCGCACCCGCCGGCGCTCGCGCGCATCGCCCGGCTGCAAGGCGCCACGGCGCAAGCCGAGCCGCAGCCGGCATGACCGGGCTGCGGTCCTGCCGCCCGCTGCCCGCCGGCACCCCGCCGCTGGCACAGGCGCAAGTCGATGCCGCGCTGGCGCGGCTGCCGGGCTGGGAGCACAGGGATGGCGCGATCGGCAAGACTTTTTCCTTCGGAAGCTACGCCGAGACCATCGCGTTCGTGAATGCGGTCGCGGCAATCGCCCAGCGCGAAGACCATCATCCGGACATGCTGGTCGGCTATGACCAGTGCCGCGTCGCCTACCGCACCCACTCCGTCGGCGGCATTTCCGAGAATGATTTCATCTGCGCAACGATGATCGAGGCCCTTTGCCGAACTTGAGGCTCGCCGGCCAGGTGGTCGCCGCTTATGGCCGGAACTACCTGGTCGAGACCGGCGACGGCCGCCGCTACGCCTGCTTTCCGCGCGGCAAGAAGAGCACGGTCGCCTGCGGCGACCATGTGCAGTTCGCGCAGACTGCCGACGCGCAGGGCGTGATCGAGTCGGTGGATGCGCGCGCCACCCTGTTTTCGCGCTCCGCCGCGCACCGGCAGAAGCTGATCGCCGCCAACGTGTCCCAGCTCGCGATCGTGGTCGCTGCCGAGCCCAGCTTCAGCGAAGAATTGATCAACCGCTGCCTGGTGGCGGCCGAAGACCAGAACATGCAGGTCCTGATTCTGCTCAACAAATGCGACCTCAAGGTAGCCGCCGCTGCGGCGCTGGCGCGGCTGGCACCCTACGCCCGCGCCGGCTACCGCGTAATGGAAATTTCGGCGCTGGAGGGGGCGGACGCGCTGCGGCCGCTGCTCGCGGGCGAGGCGACCGTGCTGGTGGGGCAATCCGGTATGGGCAAATCCACCATCATCAACGCACTCCTGCCCGACGCACAGGTCGCCACCCGGGAAATTTCCGCCTTTCTCGCTTCCGGCCGGCACACCACGACCCAAGCCCGGCTGCACCGGCTGGACGCCGGCAGCACACTCATCGACTGCCCCGGGCTGCAGGAGTTCGGCTTGCATCACCTGTCGCTCGCCGACATTGAATCCGGTTTTGTCGAGTTCCGCAGTTATCTGGGGCAGTGCCGCTTTCAGGACTGCCGCCACCTGATCGAGCCGGGTTGCGCGCTGGAGCGGGCCGCGGAACAAGGGGCGATCGATCCGCGCCGGCTGGACATGTTCCGCCGCATCAGCCGCGCCGAGCATCCCCACAAATAGCCATGCAGCTGCTCTACAGCTCGCTCAGGCTGCTCGAAATTCACCACCTGAAAAATCTGCTCGAGGCCGAGGGCATACGCTGCCAGATCAGGAACGAACTGTTGAGCCGGCTCGCCGGGGAAATCCCGTTCACCGAATGCGCTCCCGAACTATGGCTGCTGGACGAGCGCGACCTCGCGCGGGCGCGGCAGATCGTGATGGATTTCGACCGCGGCCCGCTCACCGGACCGGCCTGGTCCTGCCCCAATTGCGGCGAGACGCTGGAAGGCCAGTTCAGCGCCTGCTGGCACTGCGGCGCGCCGCGGCCGCAGTGCCAATAACCGGTTGCAGGATCGAGCGCGAACCAACTTTCCATTTTCGCGCAGCGCGACTAATATTCAGCCGACCAGTCCCCAAATCGACAAACGGAGAACCTCTATGCTGGAGCTCAACGTAAACGGTCGCACCCACAGCGTCGATGTCGAACCGGAAATGCCTTTGCTCTGGGTCCTGCGCGACCACCTGAATCTTCCCGGGACCAAGTACGGCTGCGGGATATCGCTCTGCGGCGCCTGCACCGTGCATGTCGACGGCGAAGCGCTGCGCTCGTGTTCGCTGCCGGTAGCCAGCGTGGTCGGCAAGAAAATCGTCACCATCGAAGGCCTGGCGCCGCAGGGTCTGCACCGCATCCAGGAGGCGTGGATAGCGCATCAGGTGCCGCAGTGCGGCTACTGCCAGACGGGCATGATCATGTCGGCCGCCGCGTTGCTGGCGAAAAATCCGAGCCCGACGGATGCGGACATAGACCAGACCATGACCAACCTGTGCCGCTGCGGCACCTATGCGCGGGTAAAGAACGCCATTCATTCCGCGGCCGGCGTTTCGGCCACGCCGGCTGCGCCCGGGAAAGCCTGAGGAGCGCCGCCATGACAGTGAACCTGAGCCGCAGGCAATTTCTCAAAGCCTCCGCCGCAGTCGGCGGCGGCCTCGCCCTCGAATTCAGCTTTCCGCTCGACACCCCGGCCGCCAACGGCGCCGCCACCGAAGTGAACGCCTGGGTGGTGATCCACCCCGATGACCGCGTCGTCATCCGCATCGCCCGCTCCGAAATGGGACAGGGCACGTTTACCGCGCTGGCGCAGCTGGTCGCGGAGGAACTGGGCTGCGACTGGTCGAAAGTAAGCGCCGAGTTTGCCTCGCCCAACGAGCACATCCGCAGAAAGCGCATTTGGGGCTCCATGTCCACCGGCGGCAGCAACGGCGTGCGTTCGTCGCAGGATTACGTGCGCAAGGCCGGCGCGCTCGCGCGCGCGCTGCTGCTGCAGGCCGCGGCCGCCCGATGGAAAGTACCGGTGCGCGAATGCAGCGTCGACAAAGGCGTCATCTCGCATGCATCGACGCGCCGATCGCTGCGCTACGGGGAAGTCGCCGCGGACGCAGCCCGGCTGCAGCCGCCGGCGGAGGTGAAGCTGCGCGACGCCAAGGACTGGAACATCGCCGGCAAGCCCGTGCAGCGCTTGGACATTCCGGACAAGGTGCGCGGCAAGCCCGTCTTCGGCGTCGATGTGGCGCTGCCCGGGATGCTGCACGCATCCATCGCGCAATGCCCGGTGTTCGGCGGCAAGGTGAAGACCGTCGACGCCGCGGCCGCGCAGGGGATGCGCGGCGTGAAGAAGGTGGTGCGCGAGGAAACCTTCGTCGCCGTCGTCGCCGACAGCTGGTGGCGCGCGAACGAGGCGCTGAAAAAACTGAAGATCGAATGGGACCCGGGCACCAACGGCCACGCTTCCAACGAGACCATCGCCGCGATGCTGCGCGAGGGCCTTGCCGACCCGAATCTGCCGCAGGCGCACAAGGCGGGGGACGTGAAAGCGGCGCTCGCCTCCGCCGCCAGGCTAGTCGAGGCGGAATACCAATCACCCTACCTCAACCACGCGACCATGGAACCGCAGACCTGCACCGCCTGGTTCAGGCCGGATGGCTTTCTCGAAGTCTGGACGTCGACGCAGGACGGCGAGGCGTCCTTGACCGCCGCGGCCCGAACTGCAGGATTGCCGCTGGAGCAGGTCGAAGTGCACAAGATGATGCTGGGCGGTGGCTTCGGCCGCCGCGGCGGAGCCCAGGATTTCGTGACACAGGGCGTCACCATCGCCAAAGCGCTGCGCGGGACGCCGGTAAAGCTGATGTGGTCGCGCGAAGAAGACATGCAGCACGGCTACTACCGGCCTGCAAGCATGGTGCGCATGAAGGCGGGGCTCGACGCGCAAGGCAAACTCATCGCCATGCACACGCGCATCGCCTGCCCGTCGATACTCGCGTATCTGGGCTACGCAAGAGGCGCGGCGAACATCGACTTCACCGCGGTGCGCACGCTCGCCGACATGCCCTATGCGGTCCCGCATCAGCAGGTCGACTATGCCATGCGCAACGGTCACGTCCCGGTCGGCTTCTGGCGCGCACCCGGCCAGCAAAATGCGTTCTACCGCGAGTGTTTCATCGACGAACTCGCCGTCGCCGCCGAAAAGGACCCGGTGCAATTCCGCCTGGGCATGCTCGATCCCGGCGACAAGAACCGGCTCGTGCTCGAAGCCGTGGCGAAGGCGGCGCGTTGGGGAGGACCGCTGCCGCAGGGCGTGCACCGCGGCCTCGCGGTCGTCAACGGTTTCGGCAGCTATACCGCGATGGTGGCCGAGGTGTCGGTGAGCGCGAAAGGCGAACTCCAGGTACACCGTATCGTCCTCGCCATCGATTCCGGCTACGTCGTCAATCCGGATACCTGCCGCGCACAGGCCGAGAGCAATGTGGTGTTCGGCCTGGGCAGCATCCTCTACCAGGAGAACAACGTGAAGGACGGACGCATCGTGGAATCGAATTTCCACGACTTCCGCCTGCCGCAGATTTCCGAGATGCCCAAGGTGGAAACCGTACTGGTACCCACCGGCGGCTTCTGGGGAGGGCACGGCGAGCCGGGCATCCTTCCCCTAAGCGCGGCCGTGTGCAACGCCATCTACGCTGCGACCGGCAGGCGCATCCGCTCACTGCCCCTCAAGCACCACGATCTGCGCCGCGCATGAGGCGGGCGCTGCGCAGACGAACCGCAGGAATGTACGCGATCACGACCGGCGCGCCGCGCGGGACCGCCCTGCTATACACCGCGACTTAGATCACGCCCCGTCGTTCTCGCAGAGTTCCGATGTTGCCCGGACGAAAAGATCGTCCTCGCTTGCAAAAAACCCAAGCTGCAGTTGCTTTTATCCATAACCATGTTTTTGGTACGGATGCGCTTTTCATCCGTGCCAAAAACATGGTTGGCGCGCGCGAGCGCGCAATGACCGCACCTGGCATGCGACGGAAATCAAGACGCCGTATTAGGCGAGCGCCCTCGCGATAGCCAGCAGCAGCAAGATAACCAGGATTACGACCAGCGCGCGCCATACGAGCCCGATCGTGCTGTCGAGAAAGCCGACGTCGGCTTCTTCCCCCAGGCCCAGTTCCGGGCGGTCGACCGGACTCAATTCCGAAAGGAAAGGCATGCCCAGCCGCACGCCCATGGCACCCGCGCCGCTCGCCAGTACGACGCCGAGCGAGGGATCGGGCCATTTCGCCGCCTGCGTGCGCCAGCAATAGGCCGCGTCCTCGAAATCGCCGACCACGGCAAAAGCGATCCCGGTGAGGCGCGCCGGCGCCCAGTCCAGCAGGCGAAACACCTGGCCGGCGAAGCTGCCGAACGCGGCCAATTCGTTGTCGCTGCGCTCGGCCCAGCGCTGATGCAGGAACGCCGACATCCGGTAGAGGATCGCGCCTATGGGCCCGGGCAGCAACACGAACCAGAACACCACCGCAAACACATGCCGGTACGAAGCCAGCAGCGCCTCTTCTATGGTCAGGCGGGCCACTTCCTCGGCGCTCAGGCGCTCGCAGCTCGCGCCGCGCCACTGGCCCAAGATGGTGCGCGCCTGGTCCAGGTCGCCGCTCTTGAGCGCCCAGTGAATGTCGGTAAAGTAGTGGCCGACTTGGCGAAACCCCATGGTCAGGTAAAGGATGAGCACATTGAAGGCAAGCGCCAGAAACGGCGACAGGTGATACAGCAGGTAATAGGCCACGATCGCCAGCAGCATGGCTGGCACCACGCCCAGCGCCCAGGCGATCATGCCGTGCCCACGCTCGCCTGCATTGAAGTGCTGCTGCAGGTAATCGGCAAAGCGCGCGGCCCGGGATACCAGGTATTTGCGGTCGGCGAGCGGCCGCCATTGCTCGAGCAGCAGGGCAATAATCAGCGAGACGAGGCTCATCGGGGCGGCGGGGCTTTTGGGCGCGTTACAGCAAGCTGGTAATTATACGCACTCCGCCGGGTCAGACGCAGACCGTACACGGGTGGCCGGTCGCCGGGTCAGCTTTCCGTCAAGAATGCGTAGAGGTTCATCAGCATCCCGGCGGTCGCGCCCCAGATATAGCGCTGTTCATAGGGCATGGCGTAATAGTGGCGGGTGCGCCCCTGGTATTGCAGCGTATTGCGCTGATGGTTGTCCGGATCGAGAAAAAATGCCAGCGGCACCTCGAACGCCTCCGCCACCTCGAACGCATCCAGACTGAGCGCGGGCGGCGGATCCACCAAGCCGACCACCGGGGTGACGCGGTAGCCGGTGACCGTGGTGTACTCGGGCAGTGTGCCCAGCACTTCGACCAGGTCGCGCGGCAGACCAATTTCCTCAAAGGTTTCGCGCAAAGCCGTGGCCGCGGGGGACTCATCGTGCGCTTCCGTACGGCCACCCGGAAAACTGATCTGTCCGGCGTGGTCGTACAGATGATCGGTGCGCTGGGTAAGCAGTATGGTCAGTCCCGCCTCGCGCCTGACCAGCGGCACCAGCACCGCCGCCGGACGCAATTCTTCGGCCGGCCGCCAGAGATGGCCGTCACCGGTTGCAATCGGCGTCACCGCCTGGCCGCCGGCAAAGCGCTGGCGCAGCCAGGATTCACTGGCGCGATCGCGCAGTTCCAGCACCTGGTCCGAATCTGATGTCATGCCTCAATTGTAGCCGGAAAAGCCGCCGCACCCGGCCGCGTGATCGCCGGCGCCGCCCGGCGTGCGCGGCCTGGCGCAAGTCCACGGGCGAAAAACATGCCGCGGCACGCCGCGGCATGTTTCCCGCCACGCCCCGGATCGCCCCGGAACGCCGCTTATCAAGCGCAATTTACTTGATCGCCTGCAGCTTGTCGTACACATCCTTGGGCCAGGGCAGCGCGCTGCCGTCAGGCTGTTTGCCTTCCTTGTAGTACTTCTGTACCGCAGCGATGAACGGCTTGCGGTCGACCTTGACCACGGTCTTGCCGCGCTTGGCGAAATCGGTCACCAGCCTCTTCTCCGACTCGACGATCTCGCCAGTGGCGCGCGCCGCGGCCTCGCGGAGCACTGCGGTGAAGGTTTTCTTGTCGGCGTCCGACAGCTTGGCCCACAGCGGCCCGCCGACGATGGTCAGCAGCGCTTCGGTGATGTGTCCGGTCAGCATGATGTGCGACTGCACCTCATAGAACTTCTTCGCTTCGATGGTCGGCAGCGGGTTTTCCTGCGCGTCCACGGTTTTGTTCTGCAGCGCCAGATACACCTCGGCGAAGGCGATCGGGGTCGGATTGGCGCCGACTGCGCGCGGGAACATGGTGTACAGCGGCGCGTCGGGCACGCGGATCTTCAGGCCTTTCATGTCCTCGGGCTTGTTGATCGCCTTGTTGGCGGTCGTGTGACGCTCGCCGTAATAGGTGATCGCCACCACCTTGCTGCCGCCGCTCGCCTTCTGATAGCCGTCGGACAACTCGTCGAAGAGCTTGGAGGTGGAGTACTTCTTCCAGTGATCGAAATCGCGGAAAATGAACGGCGCGCCGCCGATGGAAATCGGCCCGTAGTTGCGGCCGGCGAACAGCTGGCCGGTCAGGATGATGTCGACCGTGCCCAGGGTGAGGCCCTGATTGATGTCGGTCTCCTTGCCCAGTTGCGACGCCGGGAACACCTCCACCGTGTAGCGATTATCGGTGCGTTTGGCGATCTCCCCCGCCGCCCACACCGCGGCCGTATGGTACGGTTCGGAGACCTCGTAGACATGCGCGTACTTCAGTTTGGTTTGCGCGATGGCGCCGCCGCTGGCGGCAACGGTCAGTGCGAACGCCGCGACCAGGCATTTGAGCTTCATATGTCTTCTCCCCTTTGATGTAACTCAAGAACAGGCGTCCGCCGGCAAAAATGCCGGCTGCAGGATATTACGGACCGACTAAGAATCTGTTTCAAAATGAGGGGATACCTCCCCTCATACTCCCCTAAATCGGCCCGTTGCAAAATTCATTTTGCAACGGGTTCTAAGAGAATTCCATAGCGCCGGAACAAAGTCAATGTTCAGGCAATCGGCAACTTGTTATTGGATCACCGATTTCGGCGTGGCCAGCAGGCGCGTCACCTGGATTTTCTCGCGGATGATCATGCCGTCGTTGACCGGCTTGATTTCATTCAGCCAGGTCGGGCTTTCATACATCTCGGCATACAGGCGCGCTCGTTCCTGTTCGCTTTCGAACCGGCGGATCCACACATACAGATCCGGATCCTCCTCGGCGATGAAACTGCCGAGCACCACCACGCCCAGCGCCACCTGGTAGGGTATGATTTTTTCCTCCATCCACTTGACCCAGCGCTCACGCTGACCCGGCCTCAGCCGATACTGGCGCAGTTCGAAAATCATGCAAGCTCTCCGACTATTTTCACTTGTTTGATCTGCCCCCCGCCCCGTCTGGGGCGGGTTTGCCGCGAGCCGCCAGAACTCAGGGAATAAGCAGAGTCGAACCGGTGGTCTTGCGCGCTTCCAGGTCGCGGTGCGCCTGCGCGGCATCCTTCAACGCGTAGCGCTGACGCACCTCGATTTTCACTTTGCCCGAGAGAACGATGTCGAACAGGTCCTTGGCGCTGGCCACCAGGTCATCGCGCTTGGCGGTGTAATGCATCAGGCTGGGCCGCGTGAAAAACAGCGAGCCGCGTGATGCGAGCATGCTGGCGTCAAACGGGGGAGTCGGGCCAGAGGCGTTGCCGAAACTCACCATCATCCCCATGGGCCGCAGGCAGTCGAGCGACCCGACGAAGGTATCCTTGCCGATGGAATCGTAGACCACGGGCAGGAGCGCACCCTTGGTGATTTCCTTGACCCGTTCCGTGAAATTCTCCCGCGTGTAGACGATGGTGTGATCACAACCGTGGGCCTTCGCCAACGCCGCCTTCTCGTCCGAGCCGACGGTGCCGATCACCGTCGCGCCCAGCGCCTTGGCCCACTGGCAGGCGATCAGGCCGACACCGCCCGCCGCGGCATGCATCAGGATGGTATCGCCGGGCTGGACCTTGTAGGTGCGCTTCAGCAGGTACTGGGTGGTCATGCCCTGCAGCATCATCGCCGCCGCCTGGTCAAAGGAAATTCCGTCCGGCAGATTCACCAGACGGTCCGCGGCCATCAGTCGCACTTCCGAATAGGCGCCCGGAGGCGGCGCGGCATAGGCGACGCGGTCTCCCGCCTTTACATTGGTGACGCCCTGTCCGACCGCCTCGACCACGCCGGCGCCCTCCAAACCGACGCCATTCGGCATCGGCAGCGGGTACAGTCCGGAGCGGTGATACACGTCGATGTAGTTCAGACCGCACGCATGATGGCGCACACGCGCCTGGCCCGCTCCGGGTTCGCCCACCTCGACATCTTCCCAGACCATGACTTCGGGGCCGCCTTGTTTATGCAATCGGATCGCTTTTGACATGTTCTATTCCCAACAAAAGATTGAACCACGGAAATTCACGGCAGGGTCGAGGCAAGCTGACTCTGGCCGAACCCGAACGGAGCGTCATGTTACAACAAAAATTCCGCCGCAATCCATGCAACCACCCGGCGCGCTCGCGACGTGCGGCGGAACCTATTTCGGCTTGGCCTTGTCAGGCGCTGCGTCTGCGGGTTTCGTCTCGGCCGCGGCGCTCGCGGCCGCCGCCTGCATCAGGCTCCACCAGGCGGCGGGATCGGGGAAAGGATTCTTGCCCGCATCCGCGGCAGCCTCCGCCGGCGCGGGCTGCATCACTTTCATCGCCGCCAGCGTGTTCCTCTGCATCTCCAGCCCCTGGATCGACAGACGCAGCATGTTCAGATTGAGGTTGAGCCAATTCTCCACCGACTTCAGGTCGGCGATCTTCTTTTCGACGGCGTCGATGTCGAGCGTCGGCGCCACCATTCCCGGCATGGGCAATCCCATGGGGTTCCACAGCTTTTTCATGAACTCGAACGGATCCGGCAGCGAGTCGGACATGGCGGCACCTCGATACACGACGGGAGTTAAGAGTTTAGTCCAAATTCATTCGCCGATGCCCAGGAACTCGAGCACGGCGTCGCGCTGGGCGAAGGTATCGCGATAGCCCAGGTCGATCAGGGCGCGGCAATAGGTCTCCTCGAACAACAGGTAGCTCGCCAGGTTGGAGCCGCTGCGATTCATCGCGCCGATGCCGCCCAGCACGAATTTCAGCGTCCACGGCAGCTCCTGCACATGCCGTCCGGCGATGCGCTCGATCGATTCGCTGGGCGAGATCATCAGCACCTTGACCGGCTTGAGGTGCACGCCGGCTTCGAGCCGCTTGTCCTCCGGTATCAGGCTGACCGTGCGGTTGATGCGCCGCAAGCGCTCCAGATCCACGGCCAGGCCATCGAGAAAAATGCTGTTCAGCGCGTGGCCGGCGATCTGCGCGATCGAAGGATAGAGGCTGGAGCGCACCCGCGCCGCTTCGGTCTGCGCCCGGCCGGTGCCGATCACCAGGACACGGTCTGCGCCCAGATGCAGCGCCGGGCTGATCGGCGCGATCTGCCGGATCGAACCGTCGCCGAAGTATTCGCGATTGAGCTTGACCGCGGGAAACAGAAAAGGCAAGGCCGACGAGGCCATCAGGTAGTCGACGCTGAGCGTGGTCGCCGCGCCGACCCGCTGGGTGCGCTCCCACGCCTCGAGCCCGGGTCCGCCCTGATAGAAAGAGACGTTCTCCCCCGAGGAGTAGCCCGAAGCGGTGACCGATACCGCATACAGCACACCGTTGTCGATGTTCTCCTGGATGCGCCCGAAATCCAGGGTCTTCTCCAGCGTCTCGCGTATCGGCGTATTGTCGAACAGCGACGCCGGGCTGTTGCGCTTGATCCACAGCATCGAGGCGAACCAGCGCGCGCTGGTCTTGAGCATGGACCAGGGATCGGCGCGATAGACGCGCTCCACGTGAAAGTTTTCCCACACCTCCAGCAGATAGCCCACGCCGCGGCGAAAATCGTTGGCATGGATGGCCAGCACCGCGGCGTTGATTGCGCCGGCCGAGGTTCCGCACAGTATCGGAAACGGATTCTTCGTCTGGTCGGGCAGCAGATCGCGTATCGCCTTGAGTACGCCCACCTGGTAAGCGGCGCGCGCACCGCCGCCGATGAGAATCAGGCCGGCTCTGGGTCTGGCCCGCTCCATGCGGGTTAGAGCGTAAGCTGCAACTGGCTGCGCGCGGCGTTGGCGTCCACCACCGTCAGCGCCGTCATGTTGACGATGCGCCGCACCGTGGCCGACGGCGTGAGGATGTGCACCGGCTTGGCCGAACCGAGCAGGATCGGGCCGAGCGCAATGCCATCACCGGCCGCCGTCTTGAGCAGATTGAAAGCGATATTGGCCGCGTCCACCGTAGGCATGAGCAGCAGATTGGCTTCGCCCTTCAGACGCGAGTGCGGAAACGCGGCGCGGCGCACTTCCTCGGACAGCGCCGCATCGCCGTGCATTTCTCCGTCGATCTCGAGCTCGGGCGCCCGCGCCTGGATCAGCGCCAGCGCTTCGCGCATTTTCGCCGCAGTGGGCTGGTTGCTGGTGCCGAAACTGGAATGCGACAGCAGCGCCGCCTTGGGCGTGATGCCGAAGCGGCGTATCTCCTCCGCCGCGAGCACCGCCATCTCGGCCACCTGCTCCGCGCTCGGATCGAAATTGACATAGGTGTCGCAGATGAACACCGTGCGCTTGGGCAGCAGCAGCACATTCATGGCATAAAAATTCTTCACCCCCGGGCGCAGGCCGATCACCTGATCGATGTACTGCAGGTGCAGGGCGTGCGTGCCGAAAGTACCGCAGATCATGCCGTCGGCCGCACCGCGGTGCATCATCATCACGCCGATCAGGGTGAGGCGCCGGCGCATCTCGATCTGGGCGTAGTGCTGCGACACGCCGCGGCGCGCGGTGAGCCGGTGGTATTCCTCCCAGTATTCGCGGTAGCGCGGGTCGTTCTCCGGGTTGACCAGGTCGAAATCCACCCCGGGCTTGATGCGCAGGCCAAAGCGTTCCAGGCGCCGCTCGATCACCGCCGGCCGGCCGACCAGGATGGGTCGCGCCAGCCGCTCGTCCACAATCACCTGGGTGGCGCGCAGGATGCGTTCATCCTCGCCTTCGGCCATGACGATGCGGTTCTTCTGCGCCTTCTTGGCCGCGGAGAACACCGGCTTCATCAGCAAGCCCGAGTGATAGACGAACTCGTCCAACTGCTGCGCATAGAGCTCGAGGTCGGCGATCGGGCGCGTGGCCACGCCCGAATCCATCGCCGCCTTGGCCACTGCCGGTGCGATCTTGATGATCAGGCGCGGATCGAAGGGCTTTGGAATAAGGTATTCGGGCCCGAAGGCGACGTTCTGTTCGCCATAGGCCGCGGCGACGATGTCGGACTGCTCCGCCATGGCGAGGTCGGCAATGGCGTGCACGCAGGCGAGCTTCATCGCCTCGTTGATGGTGGTTGCGCCCACATCGAGCGCGCCGCGGAAAATGAACGGAAAACAGAGGACGTTGTTTACCTGATTGGGAAAGTCGGAGCGGCCCGTGGCCATCACCGCGTCGGGCCGCGCAGCTTTGGCCAGATCAGGCTGGATTTCCGGCTCCGGATTGGCGAGCGCGAGTATCAGCGGCTTAGGCGCCATTTTCTTCACCATCTCGGGTTTGAGCACCTTGCCCGCGGACAACCCGAGAAACACGTCCGCGCCATCGATGATCTCGGCCAGGGTGCGCGCCTCGGTCTGCTTCGCGTAGCGCGCCTTGTTCGGATCCATCTCCTCCTTGCGCCCGGCGTACACCACGCCCTTGATATCGGAAACCCAGATATTCTCCATCGCAATGCCGAGGCTCACCAGAAGGTCGAGGCAGGCCAGCGCCGCAGCCCCCGCTCCGGACACCACCAGCTTGACCTTGGCGATGTCCTTGCCAACCACGCGCAGGCCGTTCAGGATCGCCGCGCCGACGATGATCGAGGTGCCGTGCTGGTCGTCGTGGAACACTGGGATTTTCATCCGCTCGCGCAGCATCTTCTCGACGTAAAAGCACTCCGGTGCCTTGATGTCCTCGAGATTGATGCCGCCGAACGTGGGCTCCAGCGCGGCGATCACTTCCACCAGCTTGACCGGGTCGAGTTCGTTGACCTCGATGTCGAAACAGTCGATGCCGGCGAACTTCTTGAACAGCACCGCCTTGCCTTCCATCACCGGCTTGGCCGCGAGCGGGCCGATTGCCCCCAGCCCCAGAACGGCCGTACCGTTGGTGATGACGCCCACCAGGTTGCCGCGCGCGGTCAGATTGCGCGCTTCTGCCGGATCGCGCACGATTTCCTCGCATGCGATCGCCACGCCGGGTGTGTAGGCCAGACCGAGATCGCGCTGATTGATCAGCCCCTTGGTCGGGGTGACCGAAATCTTGCCCGGCTTGGGCAGGCGGTGATAGTCGAGTGCAGCCTTGCGCAGTGGGTCTTCCATGATTTTTCCTGGGTGTGAAATCGGCTAGCGGAGGCACGGATTATAGTCCCGCGATAGGCGGAACGCTAACGCCGACGGCTGGCCGGGCGCAGACGGCTGGCCGTTCGATGCACACAGGAATTTTCAAAAAACCGATCGAGCCGCAGTCTGGCTGGTGTCATAATGCAAACATGGCACTTGCTCGCAGAATGACCGAAATCCAGCCCTTCCAGGTGATGGAAATATGGAATCGCGCGAAGGAATTGGAAGCGCAAGGCAGGCATGTCGTTCAGATGCAGATCGGCGAGCCCGACTTCACTGCGCCGGATCCTGTGATCGCCGCGTCCATCGAGGCATTGAAGCACAACCCTATTCACTACACCTCGGCGCTCGGCATGCCGCTGCTGCGCCGTGCAATCTCGCACCATTACCGCGAACGCTATCACCTGGACGTACCGGCCTCGCGCATCGCGGTAACGGCCGGCGCCTCGGGCGCGCTATTGATAGCGGCCGGCGTGCTGGTCAATCCCGGCGACGAGATCCTGATGCCGGATCCGGCCTATCCGTGCAACCGCCACTTCGTGCGCTTCTTCGAAGGGCAGGTGAAGAGCATAGCGGTCGGGCCGCAGACGCGGTACCAGCTGACGCCCGAGCTGATCGAGGCCAACTGGACGGAAAAGACGCGCGGCGTGCTCATCGCGTCGCCGTCCAACCCTACCGGTACCATGATCACGCCCGAGGAGATGCGCGCCATCATCGCGGCGGTGCACGCGCGCGGCGGCGTAGCGATCGTGGACGAGATCTATCAGGGACTCACCTATGCGAGCGATTTTGCCAGCGCCCTCGCCTGCTCCGACCGCATTTTCGTAGTCAACAGCTTTTCCAAGTATTTCAGCATGACCGGCTGGCGCCTGGGCTGGCTGGTGGTGCCCGAGGACTGCGTGCGCGATGTCGAGACTTTCGCCCAGAACGCCTTCATCTGCCCTTCGGCGCCAGCGCAGTACGCCGGCCTCGCCGCCTTTGCCCCGCAAACCACGGTGATACTGGAGGAGCGCCGCGCCGAGTTCAGGCGGCGGCGCGATTTTCTGGTGCCCGCGCTGCGCGAGCTGGGGTTCTCGATTCCGGTGACCCCGGAGGGCGCGTTCTACATTTACGCCGGGATCGAACGCTTCACCGCCGACAGCGGGAAGTTCGCCCTGGACCTGCTGGAACGCGCTGGCGTGGCGATCACCCCGGGCAAGGATTTCGGCGCGAACCAAGCCGAGCGCTATGTGCGCTTCGCCTACACGCGCTCAATGAGCGACTTGCAGGAAGGCGTCGAGCGGCTGCGGAAATATCTGGGCAGCTGAGTTGCGCCAGCGCAGCGCCGACCTTTGCGTCTAGGCCGGTAGGTGGGTACGGGAACGCTTGAGCATCTGCAGCATGCGCTCTTTTTCGGCCATCACTTTCTGCGCGTACTGCTGGCTGTCGTCGCTGAAGGCCCCGGCGTAGAGTTGCAGGCCGGGCATCAGACCGCCGCCGCGGCGCACGGCATCCTTGAGTATGCGCGCGCCGACCAGGATGTTGGTCATGGGGTCGAACACCGATTCTTCCCCGCCTAACGCATCCAGCTTGTCCTGGTGGAATTTGGGGATCACCTGCATCAGGCCCTTGGCGCCCATGACGCTTTCGGCGATCGGGTTGAAGCGCGATTCGACGGCCATCACGGCCAGGATCAGGAGAGGATCCACCCCCGTAAGGCTGCCAGCCTCGTGCGCCGCGCCGACCAGCTGTTCGGTCGCGTCCTGCGCTACCTTATAGCGGCGCGAGAGATAGATGGCGAGGGTGCGGTATTCCGGCTTTTCGCTGTCTGCAGTCGAAACCAGCACTGAAATACCTTCGTGGCGTATGGTGCCGAATACTGCGGACGCCGGTCCGGGCTGGGCCCCCTGATCCACGACCGGGCGCGCCCCCATCAACAGGGCGATGGCCGCCACGGCCCCGAACACGGCCAAGCCGTTGTGCAGGAAGGCGGTCGTCAAAGTGTAGGTGCGCACGGCAAACTGTTTAAGGTTGTCCATGTGTTACCTCCTTACCAAAAAAACCTAGCAAATAGGCTGGATCACCGTACGGCATGACCCAGTCGTAGGCGCAGCGTCCCATTATATAAATTGGACCTGCGCTCGTGCTGCCCAAGTCTGCTTGCCCAGCGTAGCTCGCAGGCTAGCGAGTGCGCTTGAGACAAGCACACGACTCCCTGAGCAAATAATCCTAAAATCTAGTTACTTGAAACGGCTTGTTAAAGTGCCGTTCGAACTCTAAGAAACTGCGACCAAACCCTAGCTTAACTACCAGCCGGTTTTGTGGCGGATACAGACGTGATGTAATGCAATGAACGCTATTCTATTGAATTATTTAACTTATGTCAAGCACCGCCAAAATTAGATGCTGCGACGCAACAACGACTGTCCGAACCCGAAATTGACGCCACTCCGGACTTCAGGCAATCTAGTCATGGGCTAAGTCCGCCCGGAAATATTCCCAGCCGCATTACCAGCAATCCCGTTAAAGAAGCGGGTACTGCAGCCGGGGAAAATTTAGCTTGGTGCGAATGTCCGCGGTACAGCCTTCGCTTGCGCTAGGGCTGACCGCGAGACATCCTTACCTACGCTAAGGCCTTGAGCCTGTCGGAAAAGGCCAAGCTGCTGCCGGATTCAGGGCGGTTTTCGCCCCTGGCGTTGCCGCAGTCGATGGGGCTACTGGAGCCATCATCGAACGTGCTGCCGGCTTCGCCGGTTTCACAGCAGGTTTAGCCTTTTTTTTTGCCGCTTTCTTTTTGGCGGCTGGCTTTTTGGCCTTTTTAGCTGGCTTTTTTTTAGCCGCTTTTTTTTTCGCAGGTTTTTTCTTGGCGGCCTTTTTCTTGGCCGCTTTCTTTTTTGCAGGCTTTTTAGCTACTGCCCTCTTTTTCTTGGCTTTTTTAGCCGGTTTTTTCGCTGCTTTCTTTGCTTTTTTCTTCGTTGCCATGGTAAAGCTCCTTCTTCAGGTTAAAGAAAAACAACTACTACAAACCCGGCTGCGATAGCCCGGATTATCCAACCGACCGGGGCGAACCCCTGCCAGCTGAATTCCTCGCCTGCAAGCGCGCCAGCCTCATGCGGCCTTGCGCTCCATCAGGTCACGATACAAAACAGCGGGATCGAGTTCGATCCCGCCATCCCAAACCAGCGTCCTCGCGGCCGGATCGATCGCCACGCGGCGAAACTGCTCCCGATCGCGCCAGAGCTTGAATGCGCCGATTTCCAGCATATTGCCCAGATACACGCTTCCTTCGATGCCGTCGTCAAAGCGCAGCCACAAAATGTAGTCGCTATCCGCCCGAAACTCGGTCAACTTATGCATATCCGCCTCCATTCGACGCCGGGGCGATGAAATTAACTATTCCCAACTGAGTGCGCCTCCGGTCTGGTACTCGATCACCCGGGTTTCGAAAAAATTGCGTTCTTTCTTCAGATCTATCATTTCGCTCATCCAGGGGAATGGATTGCTCGCACCTGGATAAAGCTGCTCCACGCCGATCTGCTGGCAGCGGCGGTTGGCGATGTAGCGCAGGTATTCCTTGAACATTGGCGCGTTCAGGCCGAGCACGCCGCGCGGCATGGTGTCCTCGGCGTAGCGATACTCCAGTTCGACCGCCGTTTTCATGTAGCCCTGGATCTCTTCGCGGAACGCCGGGGTCCAGAGGTGCGGATTTTCCATCTTGATCTGGTTGATCAGGTCGATGCCGAAATTGCAGTGCATCGATTCGTCGCGCAGGATGTACTGGTACTGTTCGGCGGCGCCGGTCATCTTGTTCTGGCGCCCCATCGCTAGGATCTGGGTGAAGCCGACGTAGAAGAACAGCCCTTCCATGATGCAGGCAAACATGATCAGGCTTTTCAGCAATTGCTGGTCGGCCTCCGGCGTTCCGGTCTTGAACGCCGGATCGGTGAGCGTGTCGATGAACGGGATCAGGAATTCGTCCTTGGCGCGTATGCTCGCGATTTCGTGATAGGCGTTGAACACCTCGCCTTCGTCCAGCCCCAGGGTCTCGACGATGTACTGGTAAGCGTGGGTATGGATGGCCTCTTCGAACGCCTGGCGCAGGAGATACTGGCGGCACTCGGGGGCGGTGATGTGGCGGTAGGTACCGAGCACGATATTGTTCGCCGCGAGGGAATCCGCGGTGACGAAAAAGCCGAGGTTGCGCTTGATGATGCGCCGCTCGTCCTCGGTCAGACCGTTCGGGTCTTTCCAGGTGGCGATGTCGCGGCTCATGTTGATTTCCTGCGGCATCCAGTGGTTGGCGCAGGCGGAGAGATACTTCTCCCAGGCCCATTTGTACTTGAACGGCACCAGCTGGTTGACGTCCGTGCCGCCGTTGATGATGCGCTTGTCCTCGACGCGGATGCGGCGCAGTTCTTCGGTGCTCGCCACTGCCGCAGCGTCCTGCGGCGCGTGCTCCGGCCGGGCGCCGGCGCTCGCCGATGACGCGGGCATGAACCCCCGTACCGGCTGCAGACCCAGGCCGGGAATCGGGGAAACTGCCACTTCGTCCTCAAAATTCAGCATGTTCATCGTTCCAGTCTGGTCGCCTAGCTACTGGCATGCCTCGCAATCCGGGTCGTCGATCGAGCAGAACTTCGGCTCGGCCGGTTCTGCGCTTTTCGCCGCGGAGGACATCCCGCCCTCCGGCACCGCATTCAAAGCCCCGGCCTTCACCGTCGACTTCTCGGCGTGGGTCGCGCCCATCGAGCGCAGGTAATAGGTGGTCTTGAGGCCGCGTTTCCAGGCAAGTTTGTAAGTGTCGTCGAGCCGCTTGCCCGAGGCGCCCGCCATATAGATATTGAGCGATTGCGACTGGTCGATCCATTTCTGCCGCCGCGCCGCGGCCTCGACCAGCCACAAGGGCTCGACTTCGAACGCCGTGGCGTAGAGATTGCGCAGTTCGGCCGGCACCCGGTCGATTTTCGCCAGATTGCCGTCGAAATACTTGAGATCGGCGATCATCACTTCATCCCACAGCCCCAGGCGCTTCAGATCATTCACCAGGTATTCATTGACCACGGTGAATTCGCCCGACAGGTTCGACTTCACGTACAGGTTCTGGTAGGTGGGCTCGATCGAGGCCGACACGCCGATGATGTTGGCGATGGTGGCGGTCGGGGCAATGGCGAGGCAGTTCGAATTGCGCATGCCGTACTCCTTGATGCGCGCGCGCAGCCCGTCCCAATCCATATTGACGCTCATGTCGATTTCCACATGGCCGCCGCGCTCTTCGCGCAGCAGGGCCAGCGTGTCCTGCGGCAGGATGCCACGGTCCCACAGCGACCCGCGGAAGGACGAATAGCGGCCGCGCTCCTCGGCCAATTCGGTCGAGGCGAGATAGCCGTAGTAGGCAACCGCCTCCATCGAACGGTCGGCGAACTCCACCGCCTCCTCGGAGGCATAGGGTATGCGCAGCAGGTGCAGGCAATCCTGGAAACCCATGATGCCCATGCCCACCGGACGGTGTTTCAGATTCGAATTGCGCGCCTTGCCGACCGCGTAATAATTGATGTCGATCACATTGTCCAGCATGCGCATCGCGGTCGCGATGGTGCGCTGCAGCTTGGCATGATCGAGCTTTCCATCATTGAGATGGGCGACCAGGTTGACCGAACCCAGGTTGCACACCGCGATCTCGCTTTCATTGGTATTGAGCGTGATTTCGGTGCACAGGTTGGAACTGTGCACCACGCCCACGTGCGACTGCGGCGAGCGGATGTTGCTGGGGTCCTTGAAAGTGATCCAAGGATGCCCGGTCTCGAACAGCATCGACAGCATCTTGCGCCACAACTGCATCGCCGGAACCTTGCGGAACAGCTTGTGTTCGCCCCTGGCGGCTTTTTCTTCGTAGCCGACGTAGGCTTTCTCAAATTCCCTGCCGAACTTGTCGTGCAGGTCGGGACAGTCCGAGGGCGAAAACAGCGTCCATTCGCCGTTTTCCATCACCCGTTTCATGAACAGGTCCGGAATCCAATTGGCCGTGTTCATGTCGTGGGTGCGGCGGCGGTCGTCGCCGGTGTTTTTGCGCAATTCAAGAAACTCTTCGATATCGAGGTGCCAGGTTTCCAGATAGGCGCACACCGCGCCCTTGCGTTTTCCACCCTGATTCACCGCCACGGCGGTGTCGTTGACCACCTTCAGGAACGGAACCACGCCCTGCGACTTGCCGTTGGTGCCCTTGATGTGCGAGCCCAGCGCGCGCACCGGGGTCCAGTCGTTGCCGAGCCCCCCGGCGTACTTGGCGAGCAGGGCGTTGTCCTTGATCGATTCGTAGATGCCGTCGAGGTCGTCCGCGACCGTAGTCAGATAACAGCTCGAGAGCTGCGAGCGTAGCGTTCCCGAATTGAACAGGGTCGGCGTCGAACTCATGAAGTCGAAAGAGGACAGCAGCTGGTAGAACTCGATGGCGCGCGCCTCGCGGTCGATCTCGTTCAGCGCGAGGCCCATGGCGACGCGCATGAAGAACGCCTGCGGCAGTTCGATGCGTTGCCCGTGGTCGTGCAGGAAATAGCGGTCATACAGCGTCTGCAGGCCGAGATAGCCGAATTTCAGATCGCGCGACGCGTCCAGCGACTTGCCCAGGCGCGCGAGATCAAACTTGGCCAGCCGCTCATCGAGCAACTCCGCCGCGATGCCGCGCTTGATGAATTCCGGAAAATAGTCGGCGTAGCGCCTGGTCATTTCCGCCTGCGGCACTTCCTCGCCCAGGATCTCGATGCGAATGGTGTTCAGCAGCAGCCGCGCGGTGACGAAGCTGTAGGCCGGGTCCTTTTCGATCAGCGCGCGCGACGACAATATCGCCGACTTGCGGATCTCCTCGATCGGAACACCGTCATACAGGTTCTTCAGCGTCTCGTTGAAAATGACGCCGGGATCGACCGCATCGCCCAGATCCTCGCAGCAGGCCTTGAGCAGGTTGTTCAAGCCCGCGAGATCGATCGGCCGCCTGACGCCGTTCTCGATTACATGCAGTTCGGGGGCGACGGCCTTGTCTTTCTGCCTGGCCTGTTCCTGGGTGCGCGCCTTGGTGCGCTGCTCGCGATAGAGCACGTAGGCGCGGGCGACCTCGTGTTCGCCGGAGCGCATCAGCGCCAGTTCGACCTGGTCCTGGATGTCTTCTATATGGAAGGTGCCGCCGCCGGGCTGGCGCCGCGCCAGGGCGGCGACCACGTTCTCGGTCAAGCCGGCGACCAATTCGCGGATGCGCGCGGACGCCGCGCCCTGGCCGCCTTCGATCGCCAGAAACGCCTTGGTCATCGCCACCGAAATCTTGCCCGGATCGAATCCGACCACTGCGCCGTTGCGGCGTATGGTCCGGTATTCAGGATAGGACGGGGACTGACTCACTGCAGAAGTTTTGGCAACGCTGGCACCGGCCGCGGATGGCGATTTATTTGAGTCGGTGACAAGTTGCATAAGCATTTCCCCTGGTGTTGCGTCGCGCCTAGCCCTGCTTTTGCGTTGCCGGCCTCACCTGCTGATTCGGACCGCAACCACAATATATAGTATCTCGTTACCAGTTCGCAACTAATTTTAGTGATGCGCTTTTGATTTTGCAAGAACTTTTTGCGATGCCGCCCCCAAACGCGGATTGACCGAACAAATCCCGAATGAAACGCCGCATCGCGCATCGCACGCGCGCAGATGAAAAACTTGGGCAACGAGCACTGGCGCAGCGAAAAAAAATTATTTCGGCCCTGCGTTGCAGCCTTTCGCTACCCGCCGCAGAATTTCCGCGACGCGCGCTCAGGCGATCAGGCTGCGAAAGCGCTGCCAGTCGAAGCTCGGACCGGGATCGGTCTTGCGGCTAGGCGCGATATCGCAGTGGCCGGCGATGTCGGCGATCGGATAAGCTGCGCGCAGCGCGCGCACCAGTTCGGCCAGCACGCCGTATTGCGCCCCGGTGTAGGGCAGGTCGTCCGTGCCCTCCAGTTCTATGCCGATGGAGAAGTCGTTGCAGCGGCTGCGCCCGCGCCAGGCGGAATCCCCGGCGTGCCAGGCGCGCTGCCCGCAGGGCACGAACTGCAGCAACTCGCCGGTGCGACGGACCAGGAAGTGCGCGGACACCCGCACTCCGGCAAGGGCGCGATAGTAGGGATGAGCGGCGCAGTCGAGCGCATTGGTGAACAGGCGCACGATGCCCTCGCCGCCGAACTCCCCCGGCGGCAGGCTGATATTGTGGATCACCAGCAGCGTGATCGCCACACCCGCGGGCCGCTCGTCGCAGTTGGCGGAGGCTACGTAGCGCGCTGTGTCCACGCGCCCGTCGGCATCGGCGATCATGGGCGCGGTTCGTTTATCCCCAGCCGCTCCATGCGGTAGCGCAGGGCGCGAAAGGTGATGCCGAGGAGCTTGGCCGCCGCGGTGCGGTTGAAGCGCGTCATGCCCAGCGCTTCGAGTATCGCCTCGCGCTCGATGCGATCGAGATAATCCGGCAGCGGCCACTTGCCCGCGGGCTGCGACTCACCCGCCTGGCGCGCCGGCGTGAGCCGAAGATCGCCGGTCTGGATTTCCTCGCCGGCGCACAGGGCCACGGCGCGTTCCAGAATATTTTCCAACTCGCGCACGTTGCCCGGAAAATCGTAGCCGGCAAGAGCCGTCTGCGCGGCCGCGGACAATCGCGGTGCACGGCCCTCGGCACCTGCCAGGCGCTCGAGCATCGCCTGCGCCAGCGCCGGAATGTCTTCGCGGCACTCCTTCAGCGGCGGCATTTTCAGCTCGATCACGTTGAGGCGGAAATACAGGTCCTGCCGGAACTTTCCGGCTTCGACCAGCGCGGTCAGATTCTGGTGCGTGGCGCAGATCATGCGCACGTCCACCGGATCTTCACCCGTAGCCCCGACCTTGCGCACCTGCTTCTCCTGAATCGCGCGCAACAACTTCACCTGCATCGCCAATGGCAGATCCGCGACCTCGTCAAGAAACAGCGTGCCGCGGTGCGCCACCTGGAAGAAACCGTCGCGGTCCGCCTCCGCCCCGGTGAAAGCCCCTTTTTTATAGCCGAAGAATTCGCTTTCCATCAGGTTTTCCGGAATGGCGCCGCAATTCACCGGCACAAACAACTGGTCGTGGCGCGCCCCCTGCATGTGGATCAGGCGCGCCGCGAGTTCCTTGCCGGTGCCGGATTCGCCGCTGATGTAGACCGGCGCCTGGCTGCGGGCGAGTTTGTAGATCAACTCGCGCGCCTGCTGCATCGCCGGCGACTCGCCCAGCAACTGCTGCCTTGCGGGCTTGGTGGCGGACAGTTGCGGCGGCAGCTTGAGCGCCGACCTGACCAGGGTGCGCAAATCCTCCAGCGACACCGGCTTGGACAAATAGTCGAAGGCCCCCGCCTTGAGCGCCGCGACCGCGTTCTCGGCGCTGCCATAGGCGGTAATGACCGCCACCGGCAGGTCGGCACAGTGCTCGCCGATGTGCCGCACCAGGTCCAGCCCCGCACCGTCAGGCAGGCGCATATCGGTCAGGCATAAGTCGAAACGCTGCGCCTTGAGCAAGGCATTTGCCTCGGCCAGGCTGGCCGCGGATTCCACCGCCATGCCCATGCGCAGCAGGGTCAGTTCGAGCAATTCGCGGATATCGGCCTCGTCATCGACGACCAGGACCCTGGCGCCCCCTGCCTCGCTTCTGCGTTCGGCGCGCTTCATACCGGCCTCGTCCCGCACAGAATGCGAAAGTCCGCCCCGCCCGCTTGCGCCGGCGACCCGACGTATTCGAGGATCGCCGCGTTGGCGGCGCACAGCTCGCGCGCGATGTACAGGCCGAGGCCGGTGCCGCCGCTGTAGGTGGTGAAGAAGGGTTCGAACAATTGCTGCCGCAGGTGCGTAGGCACGCCCTCGCCGTCGTCGATCACGTGCAATTCTACCCGATTCGTCTGGCGCTTAACGACGATGCGCACGCTCGCCTCGCGCTGGCGCGAATGGCGCCAGGCGTTGCGCAGCAGGTTCCACAGCACCTGCTGCAGGTGCGCCCGGTCAAACACGATCTCGCTCGCTTCTTGCACCTGCAGGTCGAAACCTGGCGCCGGGAGGCGCTCGTTCTGCGCGAACTCGCCGAGGAAGGAGGGCAGAAACGCGGTGAGCCGGATCGCCTCCGGATGCACGCTGTCGCGCCGCGTCAGCTCGAGCACGTCGCGCACCATGCGGTCGAGGCGCTTGGTGTTGTCCTGGACGATGCGCAGCAAGCGGTCCTGGGGGTCGCCGCGCTGCTCTTCGAGCATCAGCTCGCTTGCATGGCTGATCGCCGACAGCGGGTTGCGAATTTCGTGCGCGATATTGGCGGTGAGCCGGCCCAGCGCCGCCAGCTTCAGCTGTTGCGCCTGCTCCTGCAGCCGCGACACGTCCTCGAGGAACACCAGGGAAATGCTGCCGCCTTCGGCGCCTGCCTCGACAAAGCGCGCGCGCACCATCTTGCCGCTGCCTGGCAGCAGCAGGGTCTCGGCCGGGCTTTCTCCGGTGTCGCGCCAGTGTTCCAGCGCACGCGCGATCTCGGACGAATAGTTCTCGACCTGGTCGAGCTCCGGCGGCTGCCATCCCAAGAGCAGCGACACCTGCCGGTTGTGCTGGCGCACCAGATTGTTGCCGTCGACCACCAGCACCGCGTCCTGCATGTCCTGGATCACCAGCTGGCTGATGCGCAGTTGATTGCTCAGGTCGACGGAGCGCTGGCGCATCACGCGCTCCTGGCGGATGACGCGCCGCGCCAGCTGGTTGGTGATCAACGCCGTGGCGAAATAGCCGATAGCCAGCAGCCCCGGCTGCACGTAGTTGGCGGTGCTGTGGTCGAAGACCAGGATCCAGTAAGTCTGCTCCAGCAATATCGCGATGGACGCCAGTGCGGCGTAGAACAACATCAGCGTGCCGCGGCTCACCAGCGCCGCTGCCGCCAGAGAAATCAACAGCATTACGCCGAGGCCGCTCCTGAAGCCGTCGCTGGCGTTCATCAGCAATACCGTCGCGACGATGTCCACGACGACGTGCAGGCTCAGCTGGATATTGAAATAGCTGCGGATTCTTTCCAGCGACACCTGAAACATCACCGCCAGCAGCAGATAGGCGCCGCTGACATACTTGAACTGGTTGAGGTTGTGGCTGCCGAAATTGATGTCTTCGCCGAAAATCATCGCCGTGGCGAGGAACACCGCGGCGAGCAGCAGCCGGTAGATGTTGAAGTAGCGCAGCGAAATCCAGAACGAGTCGGGCTGCGTATCGGGCGCGAAGTGCCAGGTGGCCATGTTTCGCTAGGCCGCCAGCCGGCGGTGCTCGGCGCAACAGAAGTACTTGTCGCCCTCGGTGACGGCCTCGCTTTGCGGCAGATACAGGCCGCAATGGCTGCAACTGACCATCTGCCCCGGCGCGGCCGGGGGAGCCCGCTTGGCCGCGTTCTTGCGGCGCACGCCCTGCGCCAGCCGCCATACGACCACGATCACCAGGATCAGCAACAGGAATTTGCTCATGGTGCGTCCAGACTAAGCGGCACAGCGCTGTTTCATCCGGCCCTATTGCGCGCCGGCATCGACCCGCTCGAGCCGATAGCCGTGCTGATAGACCGCCGACAGGCGCCACCCGTTTTCTGGAGTGAGCTGAAGCTTGCCGCGGATGCGGCTGACGTGCGTATCCACGGTGCGCGTATTGATTTCGGCCGATTGGCCCCAGACCGCTTCCAGGATATAGCCGCGCGACAACAGGCGGCCGAGGTTGTGCAGCAGAAACAACGCGAGCTCAAAGTCCTTTTGCGTCATTGCGACGTCCGCTCCGTCCAGCTTGAACTGGCGGGTGCGGCAATCCACACTGAGGCGTCCGTATTCGAGCACGCCTTCGTCCGCGCGCTGGCCGGGTCGCGTACGCCGCACCAGCGCATCGATGCGCGCGAGGAGTTCGAGCCGGCCCAGGGGCTTGACCATGTAGTCGTCGGCGCCGCTGGACAGGGCATGCACGATGTCCTCCTCGCGCTGACGCGCGGTCACGAACAGCACCGGCACCGGCTCGGCGACGTTGGCCCTGATCCAGACCAGCACCTGCGCGCCGGACATGCCCGGCACTTCCCAGTCGAGCAGGAACATATCGAAGGTTTCGCGCTGCGCGTCGCGCACCAGGTCCTTCCCCAGCGCATAAGCGTGGCAACTGTGCCCGGCGGCCTTAAGCCAGACGCATACGAGATCCGCCTGATCCTGATCGTCCTCCAGTAAAGCGATGCGCATGATGGTTAGTGATTCGTGGTTGGTTGATCGTAAGTCGTCGGCGCCGGTCTGCGCCGGGCTCAAGCGCTGCCCGGACCGCCTTTCCCGTAGTCGCGCCCGGTTTCAATGCGCGCCAGGCAGGCTTCCAGGCTCGCGACCAGTTCGACTATCGCCGCTGCGTCGCACCGCCGCGCGCCTTCCTCCATCGCGGCGCCCAGCCGCGAGATCTCGGGAAACCCGTAGCCGCCGCCGGACCCCTTCATCCCGTGCGCCGCGACACGTATGGCCTCGAAATCCCCACCCGCGAGCGCCGCGCGCATCCTGCCGACATCGGCAGCCCGATTGGCGAGATAACGCGGCACCAGCGCGGCAAGCTGCGCGTCCATAGATAGATTAGGCTTGTCGGACATACGCCTCCTGCGTCCATATTAGCAGAGACCCGCGGCGTCCCGCCCGTCCGGCCCGACATTTGACGCTACCGGGGAAAAGTAAGATGCTTCGCCCGTCATGAAATTCTCCTTCAGAACCGGCATCTACCTGGTCCTTGCCACCACGATCGCCATGCTGATCACGATCGGCGGCGCGTATCAACTCAGCGTCACCGAACAGGTAGAGCAGGCCCAACCCGACGCGAAGACCCGGCGCATCCTCGCCAAGCTGGAGGAACTGGTCAGCGACTGGGAGGCCACCGAATCCGCCACCCTGAGCTACGTCATCGGCAACACCGACGCGGAACTGCAGCGGCTGCGCGAGGCGGAGGCGAATTTCCGCTCCGGCATTGCGCAGCTGGCCCAATTTGTCGCCGATGACGTCGAGCAGAGCCGCCGCGCGGCCGTGCTGGACGCGGCGGCGGCGGCAGCCGCCGAACTGCAACCGGTGGTGACGCGGTTGCTCCAGCAGCGGGGTATGGCCGCGGCCCTCGTTTTCATTTCGAGCGATGCCTACCGACAAAGAGAGCGCGAATACGAGCAACTCGTGAAGGCCATGCGAACTCAGGAGTACGCGCTGTACGATGCACGCCACGATCGCATCGCAGCACACATGAAGCAGCTCGGCCGGCTCACGCTGTGGAGCGGGCTGCTGACCATCGTGCTCGCACTGTTCGCCGCCGCCGTGATCAACCGGCAGCGCGAAGAAAGGCGCCGCGCCGAAGCGAACCTGCGAGAACAGGAAAAACAATACCGCCTGGTCACCGGTTCCGTCCCGGCAATGATCGCCTATGTCGACAGCAACCAGCGCATGCGCTTCCACAACTACGCGGTCGAGGAATGGCTGGACTTGCCCGCGGCGCGTATCGACCACCATCATCTCGCCGAGGTGCTCGGAACCGCCACCTATGAGTCGATTGTTGCCGAAATCCGGACCGTGCTCGGCGGGCAGCGCGTCGAATACGAGCGCGCGCGCCGCGGCACCGACGGGCGCGAGCACTATCTTGCCGGCACGTTCATCCCGGACTATGACAGCGCCGGCGGCGTCGCCGGATTTTTCGCGATGATCATCGACATCACCGAGCGCAAGGCCGCCGAGGAGGCGCTGCGCCGGAGCGAGGAGCGCTGGAAGTTCGCCCTGGAGGGCGCCGGCGACGGGGTATGGGACCGCAATATACAGACCGACGAGGTCCTGTACTCGAAACGCTATAAGGAGATGCTGGGCTTCACCGATACCGAATTCGCCAATCGGCGCGATGAATGGGAAAAGCGGATTCATCCCGAGGACAAAGCGCGCGTGACAGCCGAGCTGCAGGCGTATCTGGAGGGCAGCAGTCCGGCCTATTCCGCCGAATGCCGCATGCAGTGCAAGGACGGCAGCTGGAAATGGATACTCACCCGCGGCGCGGTGGTAAGCCGCGATGCCGGCGGCAAGCCGCTGCGCATGATAGGCACGCACTCCGACATCAGTACGCGCGTGCGGCAGCAGGAGGAAATCACCCGCGCCAACGAGCGCCTCGACCTGGCGCTGCAGGGTTCGAGGCTGGCGATCTGGGATGTCGACATCGCGCGCGGCACGATCTACCAGAGCGAGGGCTGGGCCGAGATGCTGGGAGAAGCGCCGCGGGAGACGTACACCACCGTGCTGGCGCTGCTCGAATTGATACCCCCGGAGGACCGCGAGCGCCTGTACGCCCTGCGCGTGGCGGCGCTGAAGGGCACGAGCCCGGAATACCATGTCGAACATCGCGTCAGGACGCGCAGCGGCAAGTGGAAATGGATACTGAGCCACGGCCGGGTGGTGAGCCGGGACGCCGCCGGCCGCGCGCTGCGCATGACGGGAACCAACGCCGACATTTCGGCGCGCAAGGAAATCGAGCGCATGAAGAATGAATTCATTTCGGTGGTCAGCCACGAGCTGCGCACCCCCCTTTCTTCCATCGTCGGTTCGCTCGGACTGCTCGTCGGGATGAAGGACCTGGGCGAAAAGAGCCAGACACTGATCCGCGTTGCCAGGGACAATTCGCAGCGCCTGGTGCGCCTGATCAACGACATCCTGGACGTGGAAAAACTCGATTCCGATTCGCTGCAGATCCAGCTCGAACCGGTGGAGCTCGGAACCCTGCTCGACACCGCCATCCAGGCCAACCAAGGCTATGCCAATCAGTACGGCGTGCGCCTGGCGCTCGCGGCCGGCGCTGAGCCGGCGTGGGTGGAGGCCAACTTTGACCAGCTGATGCAGGTGATGGCCAATCTGCTTTCCAACGCCGCCAAGTTCTCCCCGCGCGGCGCGCGCGTCGAAGTGCGCCTGCAGCGCATGCACGACGCGTTCCGCGTCAGCGTGAGCGACCCCGGCCCCGGGATACCGGAAGAATTCAAGCCGCGCGTGTTCGACCGTTTCGCCCAGGCCGACAGTTCGACCTCGCGCCAAAGGGGCGGCACGGGCCTGGGCTTGGCCATCTGCAAAATGATCATCGACAAGCTCGGCGGCAAAATCGATTTTGCCAGCACGCCCGGGCAGGGCTCGACCTTCTATTTCGATCTGCCGCCCACAGCGCAGGCAGCGCAACCGGACGGGCACGAGCACGGCGCGATGCGCACATGAGCAGCCAGTTGAAAAAAATCCTGCTGGTGGAGGATGATCCCGATATCCAGCTGATCACCCGCCTCAGCCTGGAACTCGGCGGCGGCTACGAAGTGCGCGTCTGCGCCAGCGGCGCCGAAGCAGCGCAATCGGCCGCGGCGTATGCGCCCGACCTGATACTGCTGGATATGATGATGCCCGGCATGGACGGGCTCGCCACCATGGACGCCCTGCGCAAACTACCCGGATTGGCCGCGACGCCGATGGTATTTTTCACCGCGAACACGCAGCAGCAAGTGAGGCAGGACTTGCTCCGCCGCGGTGCGCTGGGTGTAATCATCAAACCGGTGGAGCCGAATGCGCTGGTGGCGCAAATTCAAGCGCTCTGGCAGCGCCACGCTGCCGGTTCGTCGGCTTTGCGCTGAGGTCCCGGTGAGGGACTTCTAGGCCGGCACCAGATCCCCGGTCATGGCGCGCACCCGCGCGAGCAGAGCGGCGGGCTCGAACGGCTTGGCGATGACCCCCTGGGCGCCCGCGCGCAGGTATTCATCACCCTCCTGGGTCCTGGCGGTGAGGAAAACCACCGGCAGCGCCGTGCTTTCGGGTCGCGCACGCAACGCGCGCAACACGCTGAATCCATCCATGCCCGGCATCATCACATCCAGCAGCACCAGGTCCGGAGCGAACTCGCCAACGGCACGCAAACCTTCATCGCCGGAACTGCACACCCGGACGTCGAAGCCGCCGACCGATCCCAGGATGTGCTGGACCAGCCACTGCAGGTCGGTCTCGTCCTCGATATATAGAATCCGCTTTCCCTGTTCCATGTAATGCGCTTCCGTGGTCATTTATTGAGCCGGCCCCAAATCCGGTTGCAGCCGTCTGTCTGAGGATTCATTTGCACTTGCGTCGGCGCACTTTACACCTCGGCGGCATGCCATTGAAGCCGGTTTAACAATGTTTAACAACCCTGCGAAATTCACGCCCAAATGCCTGATTTCTTGTGGAACGAAGCACAGGTACGGCACGTGTCCGGCTTCCTGGCCGCGGGAAACTTTTGTTGAAGAAACCGTCAGCGTCCGAACAGCCCCTTGAGCTGGTCTTTCACCTTATCCAGCGCTTTCGGCTTTACTTCCGCTTTCTTCTCGTCGATTTTCTGTTGCGCGACACCGCTGATCATGGCATTCAACTAGACAACGGCAGGAGGGTCATCCATAGCGCGAACTACCCCGGAAACCGTAATCATCAAATCTAACCGCCTCAGACACCAACGATTGCAGCCAATGCAATTCGCCAGGCATTTTTTGCGGCCGGCTAAAGTTCCTCTTGAACGTGTCGTTACAGCGTTCATTGCTTGATGGGAATCACAATTCCTGTCGCGCATATCCAATTTGATATCAACCTCGCATTTGCCGCCGGCGCACCAATCCGGTGCAACATGCTCTTTTTTTAAGGGACCGAAATGAGCAAGCGCCTGAATATTTGCCTGGCATCCGTGCTATTTGCCGGCGTTCAAATGTCTTCCACCGCCACGCTTGCCGCCGGAGCGCATGGGACCGAAGCCGAGGCCCAGGAGATGGTCAAGAAAGCCGTTGCGCTGATTAAATCGGCGGGACCGGACGCCGCCTACAAGACGTTCACCGAGCATCCGGCAGGCGCCTTCAAAGATCGCGATCTGTACGTGTTCGTCTACGACTTCCAAGGCAACTGCCTCGCCCAGGGCGCAAATCCAAGAATGGTCGGCAAGAATTTCATCGACCTGAAGGACGTCGACGGGAACCAACTCATCAAGGGCCAGATCGAAATGGTCAAGGCAAAAAAGGCCGGATGGTACGGTCCCTACAAGTTCACCAATCCGGTGACAAAAGCATTAGAGACAAAGAAAGCCTATTGCGAGCAGGGGGCCGGCGAGACCGACGTGTGTGTCGGCATCTACATGGATTAATGGTTTGGCCGAAACGGTAAGGGCTTTCGGATAAGCCCTTAAAAAACAGTGGTCGGGGTGAGAGGATTTGAACCTCCGACTCCTGCGTCCCGAATTCGCCCTTTGGTTTATTCACGATTATTTATCAATTACTTACGCAGGCCGATTCCGCGCAATCGTGACAGAAAACGACAGGAAATCAATGCATCGGACTGGAAATGGCAACGAAATGGTTACGCTGAGTTATCGGACGAGTCATCGCCACAACTCGTGAACGACCGGTTTCGAGAATGGTGAACTCACCCTTTCGACCTATTCTGTTGGAAAACTCGGTTTGAGTTGATGATTGAAAAATTCTAGCCCCGGTATCCGGCCGGATGGCACGCTGCGTCACGCGCTTGGCCGGGTCGACGCCGCGGATGGATCTTCTAGTTTACGTAGATTTGTATATGCGCGAACGATATGTACGGCCCCATCGGGGTGCGCCTCTTCACATTCACGCCATAATCCGTCGTGCGTGGAACGTGGTTGAACGTAACGGTCGCGTTGGTCATGCTGCCCAAGCCTATTGTGGTGTTGTTGGGATAATTATGACAAAGTTCCTGAAATATGCCTGCTCCGCCGATCTTGACGATACAAACCTTCATCTTCACCCCCGACGGCAGCAGGGTCCGGTTGACCCCGATTTGCACGGACGCGTACTGGCCGCTTGGTATTTGTCCCTTCAGCCACAATTTCGGCGAACCGACATTCGGACAGGCAAGTTCGCCGGCGCCTTTGTAATCGTTGCCTCCAACCGCATAGTAGCCGTAGAGAGACTGGCCGGCACAGAGAGATGCCTGTCCCGCTGCGTCAAGGTTATTGAAGTAGGTCGTGCTGGTCGTCAGGCATAATGCCTTGCAAGCGTTGTTATGCCCGCTCTGCGAACCGTATGTCGCAATCTCGCCGAAGTCGTGTACGACGCCCGACGGGTGAGCCACGGGCGAGCTTTGCCATGACGCGATCTTGCAGTAGCAATGCGCGTTTGCGAAAGCGGGCGTCACGCACACAAGCCCAGCCAGCAAGCAAATGATACCTACAAGAGTTTTCATGGCGTTCGTCTCTCTAAAATGTTTGATCGTAAATTGATCATACTCTTCCCCATAAGTAGCATGCACAACCATTACGAGCTGTGGTTCTACCGATACGCACGCTGAAGCGATGGACGATAGGAAAGCCAAATCAGCGGTGAAGCCAAGGCGGCTCGCCGGCGCGCTGCTGTCCGTTGCTTGAACCCGCCACGCTCGCTCCACCCAATCTCGGCCGTTCGGACTCGGATTCAGCGGGCGGAGAAAAGCGTGAACTCAGCAGCACTCACACATACGCCGCTTCGGCGGGGTTCTCGTCTTGGAGGGGTTTTGCGAGTGCCCTGTCATGGCCGATTGCGTGCGGCCGCAGTTACGCGCATATGCGGTCGTTCAGTGTCACAACTCGGCGTTTGGGCGCCACCGACCGATACACGATACAAGCTTGATGGTCGCAATTTGGTTACGCGCCAGGAGAAATTAGGCTAGCGCGCGATAGCTAACGCATTGAATAAGTTGGATAGAGTGAAAGGATTTCAACCTTTGACTTCCGTGTCCCGAATTCGCCCTTTGGTTTATTCACGATTATTTATCAATTACTTACGCAGGCCGATTCCGCGCAATCGTGACAGAAAACGACAGGAAATCAATGCATCGGACTGAAAATGGTAACGATATGGTTACGCAGGTATGCGCTGGCCGGTCGTTATTCAATCTCTTTCAATGGTACTAATTGCAGATGGGTCGGTAATGGAAAAGTATTCCGGCGCTCAACCTTAACAAACAATTCCTCGATCTCCTTTTTCTGAGCGTCGCGAGCAGTAATTGCCTCTGCAACCCGTCTGTGAGCGTATTCGGAATTCGGGTTCATTTGGATTGCCCGTTGTAGGTATTCGATACCCTCTGAATGGAGCCCTCTCGCGTACAACATATTGCCAATATTGCCTGTTATCCAGGCTTCCTTCCCTTCGGCCACCTTATCGGCTTCACGGTACTTGACCATTGCGCGGTCAAAGAATCCCAATTCTAAATATGCATTTCCAAGGTATGCCAAGTAGGTTGGGTTCTTGGGAAACTGCTCTGCTAACGTGGCGAAGTGTAGCGCCGCCAATTCGGGCGCTTTGTTTTCCCAGAAGATCGTGGCCAATTTTGCGCGAAGGAGCTCGTTCCTCGTAGTGGAGACAAGACCGCGCTCCAGGATGTCTATAGCTTGGGGCAATTTCTTGCTTTCCAGATAGATGGCTGCCAATTGAAGGTAAATATCCTCCGCATCGGGATATTCTTTCAGGGACGTTAGGCCGAACTCAATTGCTTCCGGAATCCTGTCAGCCTGTCTTAATGTCGAGACCTTCTCACCTAGAATAGACGACTTGTTGGTGACGGAAAGAAGTCCGCGGTCCAGAACCTGTAACGCCAAGTCAAACTGAGCTATTTTTCGATGGGACGATGCCCACCATACATAAGGCTCATGATTACCGGGGAATTGCTCAGTCAGCTTAGTAAACTGGGCTATGCCGTCTTTGGCGTCGAGCGTAAATATTAATGAGGCTTGGAACGAACGAATCCAGTTAGGGGGAGGTTCGGCTTCCGTCGATTTGTCGATTTCATCCTGCATCAACTTCACGGCTTTCGCGTAATCTTTATCTGTGTACGCATCTACCCACGATTCTTCTATTACTTCGGTGGCTTCCGCGATTTGTCCGATAGTGCGTGCGCTGAGCAAATTCGCTTCTTGGGAAGAGTTACGGGCTTCCATTGTTGTTGCGTCTAGTAATTTTTGTTCTTGCGGGGATGTGCTGGGCGCCTGGGCTAATGGTTCCGCTCCGTGCATTGCATAGCCATCTTTTGTCTTTTCGACGCGCCTAAATTGCACTATCCAATCTATCAACTTTGTAATCTGACCGCGGAAGGTCCAAAGGCCAATTAAGACGATTAGTGCGGTAAGTGGCGTCGCGAATCCGTTCATATCCAAATTCTCAGGAAAGATCCAATTCATGATGCCTATGTAAGAGCATTGCAGTCCGCATTCTTAGGGCTAGGCGACAAGGTCAATCAGTGTGCGTGTAAGGTTATTACAATGCGATTGTGTACGCAAATAGAACTAAATGCAGAATCCAATGGGGTCAAAGACGATTTCTTTTTCCATGTTCGGCTCCCCGACCAGAAGAGCCGGCGCTTAACGATACGGGCATACTACCGCGTACGGCACTGCCGCCGATATTGCGCAACGCGGTAACTCCCTGACCTTCGATGATGGTAATTCGGCCCAAAAAGGAACTGGTCCTTTCGCTAATTGAGCAGATGGCTCCGCAATATCTCGAAATGTTTCGGGATGTGCAAAAGCCGGGCGGCTGGCGCACCTTGGCTGAGCGTTTTGGCGAAATCCGAAAGCGGCTAAAACTCGATTCCTATGTCACCTTGTACGGTAATGAGACTTGGGTCTACAACGCCCTGTGGATGGCGCTTCTCGGCGTCGAAGGGGTAAAGCGCACGTCTGAGGAACTCAATGCCGCGAGCTCTGAGGAGCAGCAGGGTTTCCTGGACGAACTTACCGCTGATGTTACCCAGGACAACGGTTGGCTCGATGAGATGTTTCCGGATTCGGTTGAGAAGCAAGAGGAGCAACGGCTTGCATTCGAAGCGCTGCCAGAAGATGAGCGGGCGCAAGTTGTGCAGCGCGGCCAGCATCTGTTTGCCTTCGTCATGGCGTCGTTTTACGACTGTATCTCGGTAATGGTGCATGGCGAGAAACTAACGTCCCTAGTGCCTAAAGCGATAGGTGGCGATAGGAACGCTTTCCTCAAGGCTATACATATAGACAAATCTATATTGCACGCGCATCCGGAGTTCAAGAATCAATATGAGCAAGCGTTAAGCAATCAGGACCGCGACTTCTTACGCAATATCGGATATCGCATCGAGGCCTCACCAACTCGGGGCAAGATACGGTTTCCCGGTGTCTATATGATATTTGCGTTGTTGGAGTCACTTCGCTGGCTGAACGATTTTCGACATGAAGAGATTCTCGACCTCTGCGTTGACGCTGGTTTAGATCGCTGGCAGAACCGTATCGAGGATGTGACCTACCTTACCAAGCGGCTTGGGGAATATCGCCGCATGCAAAAGGCGGGCGGTTTGTCAATGCCCTGAGTTTTTTTTTGAATGCATTCGTCTTAGTCCATTAAGTGCGTAATTTCCTGATCCGTCGTGGGTGCCGTGGGGTGCCCGACACGGACAAAAGGAAGTTGCCATGTCTCAGAATCAACCTGGCCCAGGCAGGGCAAATCAGAACGAAGTGGAAGAGCAAACCGCAGGCGAGCTGCCGGGCACGGGCGCGCAAGCGCCCGCCCCGCCAGCCGCCGGCGGGGATGCGAACCCTTGTAACACAGCATCCCATTCGTACGGAGGAGGAAACGGAAAAGGGGAGGAGGGAGAAAGGGAGGAACAGGAACCAGACCGGCCAAAGATACTTCGGATCGGCATGGATAGCCTGTATCTCTCGTTTCAAGGCGAAATCCTGCCGGCAGTCGAGCAAGAACTCGGGGATAAGAAGCATCTGGCGCAAAGCCGACGAAAGGAAGACCAGGCGCTAGCGCAATATCCGATCAAGGGGCATCTCTTCGAAGTACGTCCCGGCAGAGAGCGTCTTTTTCCCTATGTGCTGGAAGATGGTGCCTACCGGATCAGCCTCGCGTCCGGGGAAGGCCGCAGGCTGCCTTTTGCCTACGTCAAAGTTTCGAGCGATCTGCTCGCACACAAGGGGGCAGAAGCGGCTCTGAACGAGCTGACGCCCATACTAGACGAATTGGCGGGGCAGTATGAACTCTTCCCCACAATCAGCCGGATTGACCTCTTTGCAGACTTCCAAACGAGCGTCGATCTCGGGAAGTTGGACCGGGAAGCATGGGTCACCCGTGCCGAGGGCGTGGATTCGTACTCGCGCAAGGGACGCTTTTCGGGGTGGGTGATTGGCGCGGGCGGCCAGATCAGCGGCAGACTTTACGACAAGACCCTGGAAATCGCGCAGAAGAACCATAAGCCGTACTTGCTCGACCTGTGGGCGCGTGCGGGCAGGAATCCGAAGCTTTCCGTCTGGCGGCTGGAATTCCAGTTGCGGCGCGAAGTGCTGGATCAATTGAGCATCCGCAGTTTTAGCGGTCTGCTGCAGAATCAGGGCGGCATCTGGGGCTACGCAACGCAGAACTGGCTGAGGCTGGCGGTGCCTCAAAAGGGCGACAGCAACCGGGGCCGGTGGCCGACGCATCCCCTGTGGGCCGAGCTTGCAGAAATTCGGTGGCGGCTTGATGACGTACCGCTAGAGCGCAAATATTCTCCTGCCCGTCCTCCCTCGGAAGAAAGATTGCTGCGTCTCTTTATGGCCGCCCTGACGAGCTTCATGGCAATCCATGGGCTAACCAACTACCAGGCCGGTCTTAAAGCCTTCCTGGGCCGATGCACGGTGTTCCATGAGGCACGGTGCGAGCAAAAGCTAAACACCACACTGGAAGAGTGGGTCGAGCTCGAAGCCCGTACCAAGGGGCGGCGATTCAATTCGCTGCGCACAGTGCCCGACCCCGAGGAGGAAATCAAAACGCCGGAAGAGGTAGACGCCAATGCCATCGACTACAGCAAAGCCTCCAGGGGCGAGTAATGGAGAAGCGCCCGTGGATTGCAAGGCGAGTGATATGGGGGTTGACCGACTCGCATATTCATACCGCGATGCGGCGCAAAAGCTCGGCGGCATTTCCGTTCGTTCGGTTCAACGCCTGGTCGCCCTGGGCGGGCTTCCTACGATTAGGGTCTTTCGTCGCGTGCTCATCCCGGCTGAAGCGTTGCGGGCGTATGTGGCGGCGGGTTCGCATTTGCTGGATAATCACCAGCGCGCGGAGTCGGTAGCGTGGAAGGAGTCTGAACCATGCCATACCGACGAAAGGACTCGCCGTATTGGTGGGTCAAATACACCGACGCAAGCGGCAAGCGAACTTACCGGTCTACTGGTACAACTGACCAAAGGGAAGCGAAAGCCCTCGAAGCCAAGTGGAGGCTTGAGGCGTATCAAATGAAGCAATGGGGTGTTCAGCCTGAACACTCTTTTGACGATTTGCTGGTGCGCTACATCAAGGCCATTTGGGACGAGGTACGCAGCCCGGAGAGAATGGGGTATGCGGTCAAACGGCTGAAACCGTTTTTCACGGGGAAGACAATGGAGCGGTTACGCCGTTCCGATGTTTCCGCCTACATCGAAAAGCGCAAGGCCGATGGTGTTGGACCGGCAACAATCAACCGGGAGCTGGATTTGCTCTCGGCGGCAATCAACTATGCGCGAAAGCGTTGGGAGTGGGACATACAAAACCCGGTTTCGGGAATGTCCCTCAGATTGCCGGAAGGCCGTTTGCGTTGGCTCAGTCGTGCCGAGGCTGACGTGCTGATACGTGAGGCGGAGAAGGACCGAAAGTCGCTGCACTTGGCGGATTTCATCCGGCTAGCACTTAATACGGGGTGCCGGAAGAATGAAATGCTGAAGCTCTCTTGGGACAGGGTCGATCTGAAAGCGAACGTCCTGCGCCTGGAGGGGATACACACCAAGAGCGGCAAGCGGCGGGCCGTACCGCTAGACGAGGAAGCGCGAAGGGCGTTGCTGAACCGTGCCCGGTTTCGTGCGGAACATTGCCCGGATTCACTTTGGGTATTTGCGCACAAGAGCGGGGAGCGGATTCAGTTTATGCAGAACGGGTTTCAGGCGGCGTGTGGGCGGGCGGGGATCAAGGACTTCCGGGTCCATGATATGCGCCATACCTGCGCATCCTGGCTCGTGCAAGGCGGGGTTCCGTTGCTGGAAGTGTCGAAGCTGCTGGGTCACTCGACTACCGAAATGACCGAGCGTTACGCGCACCTGGCGCCGGAAAACCTGAAGGCTGCGGTGGGCGTTTTGGACCGGTTACGATCTGGTTACGCGACCGGTTCCGAGGCGGTAAGGGCAATCGGATAAGTCTTTAAAAATCAGTGGTCGGGGTGAGAGGATTTGAACCTCCGACTCCTGCGTCCCGAACGCAGTACTCTACCAGGCTGAGCTACACCCCGAGGTGTAATAGGCGGGGGCGAACCCCCGAAAACGAACGCGGTCAGTGGTTGCGATTGACCGCGAAGTCCGCCAATTGTACCAAACTGTCGCGGTATTTTGAATTCGGCAGGCACCCGATGGCGGAGCAGGCCGTCGCGGCTTCCTGCCTGGCCTGCTCGCGCGCATAGTCCAGCGCCCCGGTTTTGGTTATCGCCTCGAGCACCGCGGCGAAATCGTCCCGCCCGCCCTGCTCGATCGCGTGCCGCACGGTTTGCGCCTGCGCGGGCGACCCCTTGCGCATGACATAGATCAGGGGCAGCGTCGGCTTGCCCTCGTTGAGATCGTCGCCCAGGTTCTTGCCGGTTTCGTTCAGGTCGCCGGAATAGTCGAGCACGTCGTCGATCAACTGGAACGCGGTCCCCACGTGCATGCCGTACTGCGCCAGGCCTTCTTCGACCTCCGGCGCGGCCCGGCCGAGTATCGCGCCGAGGCGGGTGGCCGCCTCGAACAGCTTGGCCGTCTTGCGCCGCACGACTTCGAGATAGCGCAGTTCGTCGGTATCGGCGTTGTGCACATTCAGGAGCTGCAGCACTTCGCCTTCGGCGATGGTGTTGGTGGCGTCGGCCAGCACTGCCATGACACGCATGTCGTCGACCGCAAGCATCATCTGGAACGCACGCGAATACAGGAAATCGCCCACCAGCACGCTGGCGGCGTTGCCGAATTCGGCGTTGGCCGTCTTGCGCCCCCGGCGCAGCCCGGACTCGTCGACCACATCGTCGTGCAGCAATGTGGCGGTGTGGATGAATTCGACCACGGCCGCGAGCTCATGCTGGTGGCTGCCCGCATAACCGGTCGCACCCGAGGCAAGGAGCAGCATGGCCGGGCGCAGGCGCTTGCCGCCGCTGGCGATGATGTACTCGGCCACCTGGCGGATCAGCACCACGTCGGACTCGAGCCGGCGACGGATCATCGCGTCCACCGCGCGCATGTCCGCGGCGATTAGGGTTTGAATGGGTACTAGGGGCACGGTAGAAAGGGCAGAAAACTGGGCCTGAAATGCGCGTTTGGCAGGGTCGAAATGATAGCATAAAGCTTTTGACGCCCAAAGCTAAATTGCTGTATCATCTCGGGTTCCTTAGTATTACTGCAATTATGTCTTTTTGGAGTCTCTCAACATGTACGCGGTCATAAAAACCGGCGGCAAGCAATACCGGGTCGCTGCCGGCGAAAAATTGAAAATAGAACAGTTGCCGGCCGCGGTCGGGGCTGAAATCGTGCTCGACCAGGTGCTGTTGGTCGCCGACGGCGACAACCTCAAGATGGGCAGGCCGCTGGTCACCGGGGCTTCCGTACAGGCGAAAGTCCTCGCCCAGGGCCGCCATGACAAGGTGCGCATATTCAAGCTGCGCCGGCGCAAGCACTATCAGAAGCACCAGGGGCATCGCCAGAATTACACCGAAATCGAAATCACCGGTATTACACAGTAACCGCAACGGGTTAACGGGAAAGGCACGATATGGCACATAAAAAAGCAGGCGGCAGCTCCAGAAACGGCCGCGATTCGAATTCCAAGCGCCTCGGCGTGAAAAGCTACGGCGACCAGTTGATTTCCGCCGGCAGCATCATTATTCGCCAGCGCGGCACCCAGGTGCACGCCGGCGAGAACGTCGGCATGGGCAAGGACCACACCCTGTACGCCAAGGTTGCCGGCAAAGTATTATTCGGCGTCAAAGGTCCGATGAGCAAGAAAACGGTAAGCGTGGTGCCGGCCTGAAAACCGGCAGGCTCCTAGAAAAGCCCTATCCACGCGGTAGGGCTTTTTTATTTTCCCCGCCGGTTTTATTTTGATCCGACCATGAAATTCATCGACGAAGCCAGGATCGAGGTGCACGCCGGCAAGGGCGGGGACGGGGTCGCCCATTTCCGGCGCGAGAAATTCGTTCCCCGCGGCGGTCCTGACGGGGGTGACGGCGGCCACGGCGGCAGCATTTACGCGGTCGCCAATCGCAATATCAACACCCTGATCGACTACCGCTACGCGCGCATCCACCGCGCCAAGGGCGGCGAGAACGGGCGCGGCGCCGATCAGTATGGCAAAGGCGCCGGGGACATCGTGCTGCGCGTTCCCGTGGGCACAGTCATCACCGACGCCGAGTCGGGCGAGCTGATCGCCGACCTGACGGCGCACGAGCAAAAAGCGCTGATCGCCCGCGGCGGCAAAGGCGGCCTGGGCAATCTGCATTTCAAGACCAGCACCAACCGCGCGCCGCGCCAGTGCACGCTGGGCGAACCGGGCGAATCGCGCGAGCTGCGCCTGGAACTGAAGCTGCTCGCCGACGTCGGCCTCCTTGGCATGCCCAACGCCGGAAAATCGACGTTCATCCGCGCCGTTTCGGCCGCCCGCCCCAAGGTCGCCGACTACCCGTTCACCACGCTGCACCCCAACCTCGGCGTGGTGCGCGTGGTCGAGGACAAGAGCTTCGTCGTCGCCGATATCCCCGGCCTGATTGAGGGTGCCGCCGAGGGCGCCGGATTGGGCCACCAGTTCCTGCGCCACCTGGCGCGCACGCGGCTGCTGCTGCACCTGGTCGATATCGCGCCGCTCGACGACAGCGCCGATCCGGTCAAGGAAGCGCGCGCCATCGTCAACGAACTGAAGAAATACGATCAGACGCTGTACGACAAGCCGCGCTGGCTGGTGCTGAACAAGACCGACATGCTGCAGGAGGACGAACGCGAGCAGGCGCTGAAGCGCTTCATCAAGTCCTATCGCTGGAAAGGCAGGTGGTTCGCGATCTCGGCGCTTACCGGCGAAGGCTGCCGCGAGCTATGCTTCGCCGTCATGGAACATCTCACAGAAAACCAGGCCGCTTGACATGACCGCGCTGCTCCAATCGGCGCGCCGCATCGTGGTCAAGGTCGGCAGCGCGCTCGTCACCAGCCAGGGTCAGGGTCTGGACAGTGCGGCGATTGCGCGCTGGGCGGCGCAGATCGCAAAGCTGCGCGCCGGCGAAAAAGAAATCGTGCTGGTATCGAGCGGCGCCATCGCCGAGGGCATGCAGCGGCTGGGATGGACGCGGCGCCCGCAGGCGATGCACGAACTGCAGGCGGCCGCCGCGGTGGGCCAGATGGGCCTGGTGCAGGTCTACGAGAGCTCGTTTCGCGAGCACGGCCTGCATACCGCGCAGGTGCTGCTGACGCACGCGGACCTGGCCGACCGCCAGCGCTATCTCAATGCGCGCTCTACCCTGCGCACGCTGCTTGCGCTCGGCGTGATACCGATCATCAACGAGAACGACACCGTGGTCACCGACGAGATCAAGTTCGGCGACAACGACACGCTGGCGGCCCTGGTCACGAATCTGATCGAGGCCGATTGCCTGATCATACTCACCGACCAGGCCGGTTTGTATACGCACGATCCGCGCGAATATCCTAAAGCCGAGTTGGTGCACCAGGCCAAAGCCGGCGCTGCGGAACTGGAGCGCATGTGCGGCAAACCCGGCAGCCCTATCGCCAAGGGCGGCATGCTGACCAAGGTCCTCGCCGCCAAACGCGCCGCCCGCTCGGGCGCACATACCGTGATTGCCTCCGGCCGCGAACCTGACGTGCTGCTGCGATTGGCGCGGGGCGAAGCGATCGGCACGCTACTGGTCGCCGAGACCATGCCTATCGCCGCGCGCAAGCAATGGCTCGCCGACCACTTGCAGGTCAACGGCCGGCTGATGCTGGATACCGGCGCGGTGCGCGCGCTGATCGAGGACGGAAAGAGCCTGCTACCGATAGGCGTGAAAAGCGTTGAAGGCGCGTTCGAGCGCGGCGCGGTGGTCGCCTGCATCTCGCCGGAGGGCAAGGAACTCGCGCGCGGGCTGGTGAACTACGGCGCCGGCGAAGCCCGCCGCATCGTCGGCAAGCCGAGCAGCGAAATCGTTGCCGTTCTGGGCTATTCGGACGAACCCGAGCTGATCCACAGAGACAACCTGGTTTTGCTTTAGCAAAACCCGGTTGCGGCGCAGGCTAACATCTGCGCAGCGGATGTTAAGCCGCGCAGCGGCGGCCGTAGCCACAATCTGGTCCTGCTCTAGTTGGACCAGATTGCAGCGCAGGCCAGAATTCGCGCCTGCTCTAGTAGCCCTTGATGCCCGCCCGCGAATTGCCGCCATTCTTTAGCGCACGCACGCCTTCTTCGGCGCTTGTGACATCGCCGGTCATGGGACAGAAGAAATCGTTGTAAAGCACCGCCCGCTGCACGTTGCGCGGCTCACCCCGGATCGTTTCCCATTTGGAACTGCGCAGTTCGGACCAGGTCTTGTCAGCGCGGCCCAGCGCGTAGACGCGGAACTGATGGTCCGCGCAGCGCATGCCTTCGAAACTGATGTTGAGCGCGCCAGCCGAGCTTTTCGCGATCACGGTGTATCGCACCATCCGGTCGGCGCCGACGCTCAGGGACTTGGCATCGACAAAAAAGTCGAAGGGCGTGGTGGCGCTGACCTCGAACGGCAGGTAATCCTCCTGCCTGGGGAATTGCGGCAGCGTCACCGGCGCCTCCGGTCCGGCCTGGCGCTCCCGTTCGCCGCCGCGCTCGTCGCTGCCAAACAGCTGCGCGCCAGCCGCGATCGGCAGCATCAGAATCAAGGCAAGGCATGCGCGCACGCTCTTAGTCCAGGTCTTTCGCCAAGGCAGCGCGAACGCCTGCGGCAACAGCGCCGATCTCGGCCTGATAGTTCCGGTGGTCTACCCCCATCGACAGGGCGACGCCGTATTTCAGCGCCCGGGCCATCTCATCGTTCAGTTCGAAGCGCAGGAAGTGCACGGCGGAGGTCTTTTCCTCGTTCTCGCGTTCCAGATCTTCATCGGCGATCGCATAGACGCGGTCGCAGCCTTCCGCCTGCACCCAGACCCGGTCTTCGATGCCTTTCAATTTCGTCAGCGCTTGCTTGCGCGCCTCCGCATCCGCGTATTCGATCATCATGGTCGCCTTGAAATTACGCCCCTCCGGGATCAGGGGATTATAGGCGTCAAGTTCGTCCTGTATGCCCTGCTCCTCGAAAATTCGCTCGATGCGCAGCATTTCCTGGACCTGATAGCGGATGGTCAGCTGGTCCTCGAAAATAAGCGTCACGTGCGCGCCCAGGTGAACCGTCCGGTCGCGCTTGTGTTCCATGACTTTGGCGCGGAATTCCTTGCGCTGGCGGGCATACGCTTCCAGGCTGAGCAGGCTGTCCCGGGCAATGGCGTTCTTGGTCGTCTGCATAGTGGTCATCATCTTATGAAGGCCTGAGGGAATTTCCGCCAGGCGGCTGATTGAGAGGGGAATGCGGGGACGGCTCCCTGCGTTTCATCGAGCACGCTTATAGTCCGTAGGCGATGCGCATCAAAGTCAGGGGGTGCTCCCGCTGCGCCCTGGTTTCGCCCATTCCCTGTTCGATGTGGCGTGCGGCGATGGCGCAATCGGAACTGATATAGTCCGGGTCGCTGCCGGCCATGGCCTTGAATACGGGGCGTCCGATTTTCATCGAGTTCGCGTAGTACTCGGATTTCACGCCCCAGGTGCCGTCGTGCCCGGAGCAGCGCTCCACCGTATTTACCGTGGTCTGCGGCACCAGTTGCAAGGCCTCGCGCGTCTTCTGCCCCATGTTCTGCACCCGCGAATGACAGGGGATGTGGTACGAGACCTTCCCCAGCGGCTGCTTGAAATCGGTCTTGAGCAGCCCGTCCTTGTGGCGCAGCACCAGGTATTCGAACGGATCGAACATCGCCTCGGACACCCGCTTCACCTCGGCATCGTCCGGAAACAACAGCGGCAGTTCCGACTTGAACATCAGGGTGCAGGACGGCACTGCCGTGACGATGGCATAGCCCTCGCGCGCCAGCCGGGCGAGCGGCGGGATATTGGCCTGTTTGAGACGTTCTACGCTTTCCAGGTCGCCCAGTTCCAGCTTGGGCATGCCGCAACACGCCTCCTTCTCGACGATCACATGCGGTATTTCGTTGTGGTCGAGCAGCTTGATCAGATCGTAGCCTATGCCGGGCTCGTTGTAGTTCACGTAACAGGTCGCGAAAATCGCGACCTTGCCCGGCGTGCGCGCGCTGTCCTTTACCGCGTGCGGCCGGCTCGCCGGCGCGCCGCTGCGAAAGCGCGACGGGCTGTAGGGCGGAAGCTTGCGCTCCTGGTGCACGCCTAGGGCTTTTTGCATCAGTGCGCGCGCCGCGCCGTTGCCGTTCAGCGCATTGACCGTTTGCGCCACCACCGGTATCGCGGCGAGTTTGCCGATCGCGTCGGTGGACGATAACAGCCTGTCGCGAAACCGCACTTCGCCTTTCTTGAATTTGACCGCCTTGGCGCGCAGCATCAGATGCGGAAAGTCGACATTCCACTGGTGCGGCGGCACGTAGGGGCACTTGGTCATGTAGCACAGGTCGCACAGATAGCACTGGTCCACCACCTTGCCGAAATCCGCGACGTCCACGCCATCGACCTCGCCGGTCTTGCTCTCGTCGACGAGGTCGAACAGAGTGGGAAAGGCGGTGCACAGGCTGACGCAGCGGCGGCATCCGTGGCAGATGTCGTATACGCGGTGAAGTTCCGCATTGAGCTGCTGTTCGTCATGGAAATCCGGGGATTTCCAGTCGATTGGATGCCGGGTCGGAGCTTCCAGGCTGCCTTCGCGTACTGACATTTTCTTGTTTGATCCGGTGAGCGGAAAATGCGCGAGCGGGCAGGCCTGCCCGTCTCGCGTTTTGTGCAAATACTAGTCTGCCAGTGCGTCCAACGCTTTCTGGAAGCGGTTCGCGTGCGAGCGCTCCGCCTTCGCCAGCGTCTGAAACCAATCGGCGATTTCCTCGAAGCCTTCGTCACGCGCGCTCTTGGCCATGCCCGGATACATGTCGGTGTATTCATGCGTTTCCCCGGCGACGGCGGCGGTCAGATTCTGGCGGCTGGAGCCTATCGGCAGACCGGTCGCAGGATCGCCAACCTGCTCGAGGTATTCCAGATGGCCGTGGGCGTGGCCGGTCTCGCCTTCGGCAGTCGAGCGAAACAGCGCCGCCACGTCGTTCTGGCCTTCGATGTCGGCCTTGCTTGCGAAATAAAGATAGCGGCGGTTGGCTTGTGATTCGCCCGCAAAGGCGGCTTTCAGGTTGTCTTCAGTTTTCGAGCCTTTGAGTTTCATGGTTCCTCCGGTTGATCTACGCAGCAATAGTTCAAGTTAAACGAAACTAGCAAGAAATCGACTAAAACGTCTTGCGAAATATCAATGTATATTAATATATACAGTTAATCAATAATATATGGAATATATACAAGCTATTCCAGATATTAGACCAAGTTTAAAACAGCTCGGCAATCCTGTCAACTGCGCCCCCCCTGCTTAGCGCTCAGACAGCGGTACCCGTTTCAGCGCCCTAGAGCCGCCCCGATTTCGGCAAAGGTCTGGGCCACTTCCGTGGTTTGAATGGCGATGCCCAACTGGCGCGCGATTTGCGACGCCGAAAAAATTCCGCGTATCGCCTGGGCTTTGCCGTCGTCGTTCAAGTCGACGACCAGCGCGTGCTGGCGCCCCGCATGCTTCAGCGTCGCCACGACATGCCCCACCTCCGCGTGCACCAGGTCGGAATGGAACAACACTTCCAGCCGCTCGCGTGGGGTCATGATGTCGCGCACGCGAATATCCTGGCGCTTGATGCGGCGCTCCAGCGCAAATTGCACCGGCTTCTCGCCCAATATATCGTTCGCGGTGATCAGACCCAGCACCTGTCGGTCATCGTCGGTCACCAGCAGCAGGCGCACGCCACGACGGATCATGAATCGGTTGGCGGCATCCAGCGGCGCTTCCAGATCGATGGTCGCCACCGGAATCTGTCGCAAGTCGGTCATGACCGCCAGCGCCGGCGAGTCTATGCGCACACGCTCCGGATCCTCGCCCGGCAGGTGATGGCGCGCCCCGGCTTGCATGCGGTGTTCGGTAAGAGGAAGGTAGTCGCGCGTCATCGGATGCTCCCTGGATCGTACATTGCAATAGCGGCCCTAGCCCGGCAATCAAGCGTACGGCCTAAGAACTGACTCTCTCAGCGCACCGAGCGCAGCGCCGAATCGTGTTTGCCGTGCGTGGAGTCCCGGTTCAGATAGCGCGCCAGCTCGTTCAGCGCCTGGGCGTAGACGTCGCGCTTGAATTCGATCACAGTCTCGAGCGGGACCCAGTACTCGTGCCAGCGCCAGGCGTCGAACTCGGGGTGATCGCTGGCGCGCAGGGACACATCGCTGTCGCGCGCAACCAGGCGCAGCAGGAACCAGATCTGCTTCTGGCCCCGGTAGCTGCCGCGCCATTCACGCCTGATCCACTGCGCCGGCACGTCGTAACGCAGCCAGTTTCTGGTGCGGCCAAGAATCCTGACATGGTGGGCCTTCAGGCCCACCTCCTCCTCAAGCTCCCGGAACATAGCCTGCTCCGGGGTTTCACCGTGCTTGATTCCGCCTTGCGGAAATTGCCAAGAATGCTCCTTGATGCGTTTGCCCCAGAATACCTCGTTCCTCGCGTTACAGAGAACAATGCCGACGTTCGGGCGGTAGCCGTCACGGTCGAGCATGACACATTCACCTTAAACTGATAGTTACATCATTCTTCCACATTTTACGGCGCAATGAAAGCAGCTTGTCGCCACGCCGTCGACGCTTCGATCTTCGAGTAAAATGTAGCGGCCACACTCACCGGAATCCTCAGAATCCTTATGCGCGTTTCACAGTTTTTCCTCTCCACCCTCAGGGAAGCCCCCGCCGACGCGGAAATCGTCAGCCACAAGCTCATGCTGCGCGCCGGCATCATCCGGCGCCTCGCCGGCGGCATCTACACCTGGATGCCGCTCGGCCTGCGCATCGTGCGCAAGGTCGAGGCCATCGTGCGCGAGGAGATGAATCGCGCCGGCGCCGTCGAGCTTTCGATGCCGGTGGTACAGCCGGCGGAATTGTGGCAGGAGTCCGGCCGCTGGGAGAAGTACGGGGCGGAACTGCTGCGCTTCCAGGACCGGCATCAGCGCGACTTCCTGATTCAGCCGACGTCGGAAGAGGTCGTCACCGACCTCGCGCGCGCCGAACTGCGGAGCTATCGCCAGTTGCCGGTGCATTTCTACCAGATCCAGACCAAGTTCCGCGACGAGCGCCGGCCGCGCTTCGGCATCATGCGCGGGCGCGAGTTCACGATGAAGGACGGCTACTCGTTCCACGCCGACTACGCCGACCTGCAGCGCGAATACCAGAACATGTACGACACGTACACGCGCATATTCACCCGCCTCGGGCTCAAGTTCCGCGCGGTCGCCGCCGACACCGGTTCCATCGGCGGCACCGGCTCGCACGAGTTTCACGTGCTTGCCGATTCGGGCGAGGATGCCATCGCCTATTGCCCGCAATCGGACTATGCCGCCAATATCGAGCTGGCGGAGGCCGTGGCCCCTGCGGCCGCGCGCGCGGCACCGGCCGCGCCCATGCGCAAGGTGCCGACCCCGGGCCAGACCCGCTGCGAAGACGTTGCCGTCCTCCTGGGTGCACCGCTGGCGCAGACGGTCAAAGCGATCGCCGTGATGCACGATGACGAATTCGTGCTGCTGCTGGTGCGCGGCGATCACAGCCTGAACGAGATCAAGACACAAAAGCTGCCTGGCATGGATCCGTTCCGCTTCGCCACCGATGCCGAGGTCGAGCGTCATCTCGGATGCAAGCCCGGCTATATCGGCCCGGTCGGCGCGGACGCGGGAATCAAAATCATTGCCGACCGCGCGGTCGCAGTCATGTCCGATTTCATCTGCGGCGCCAACGAGGAAGGCCATCACCTCAGCGGCGCGAATTTCGGCCGCGACCTGCCCGAACCGGCGCTCGTCGCCGACATCCGCAATGTCGTACCGGGCGACCCCAGCCCCGACGGCAAGGGCGCGCTCGAGCTCTGCCGCGGCATCGAGGTCGGGCACATTTTTCAGCTGCGCACCAACTATTCCGAGCCCATGAAAGCCGTGTTCCTGGACGAGGCGGGCAAGTCGCGCGCGTTCGAAATGGGGTGCTACGGCATCGGCGTGACGCGCATCGTCGGCGCCGCCATCGAGCAGAACCACGACGCGCGCGGCATTGCCTTCCCGCAGCCGATCGCGCCGTTCCAGCTGGCGCTGGTGCCGATCGGCTACAAGAAGAGCGCCGCCGTCAGGGAAACCTGCGAGCGGCTGTATCAGGAGTTCACCGCGGCCGGCATCGAAGTGCTTCTGGACGACCGCGACGAACGCCCTGGCGTGATGTTCGCCGACATGGAGCTCATCGGCATTCCGCATCGCGTGGTGGTGGGCGAGCGCGGGCTGAAAGAGGGCAGGCTCGAATACCAGGGACGCAGCGATCCGGCATCGACTCCGGTCGCACTGGACGAACTGCCTGCCTTCGTCAAAGCGAGGTTATGCGCCAAGTAATGCGCTGGGCCCTGTGCATGGTTTTTCTGTGCGCGCACGGCGCGGCGCTGGCCGGAGCGCAAATTTATGAGCCGCTCGCCGCAAGCGTGCAGGCCGCGATGTCCAAGTCGGTCAGCGACCGCGCGCCGCTGACCTCCGCGTTCAACTCCAAGCTGGACGAAGTCAACTGGCTCAGCGCGATGTCGCGCCGGCTGGACACGCGCATCCCAGACCACAAGACGCGCATCGCCTTTCTCAAGTCGGTGCACTACGAAGCCAGCCGCGCCGGCCTCGATCCGCAGCTGGTGCTGGGTCTGATCCAGGTGGAGAGCGGGTTCAAGAAGTACGCCGTTTCCCGGGCCGGTGCGCGCGGTTTCATGCAAGTCATGCCGTTCTGGGTAAAGCTCATCGGCGGCAAAGGCGACGACCTGTTCGACATGCGCAAGAACATCCGCTACGGCTGCACCATCCTGCGCCACTATCTGGACATAGAAAGAGGCGATCTGTACCGCGCGCTCGGCCGCTACAACGGCAGCCTGGGCCAGCCCCAGTACCCGCGTGCGGTAGAAGCGGCATGGAAGCGCCGCTGGAGCTATGATGGCAGGCTCACCTGAGCCGCCGCGCCGCTGTAACGCGCAGGCCGCCTGCCCGCTGACCTATAATCCCGAAACCCTATCGCCAGGCGGTCGAGCATGTCCGAGATACTGGTCCTGTATTACAGCCATAGCGGCGCCGTGAGGGAAATGGCGCGGCTGGTCGCGCGGGGCGTCGAACAGGTGCCCGGCGCGCGCGCGCGCCTGCGCACAGTGCCCCGGGTCGCGAGCGTGACCACGATCGCGCAACCGGCGGTACCCGATGCGGGCGCCCCCTACTGCGAACTCGCGGACCTCGAGCAGTGCGCCGGCCTCGCGCTGGGCAGCCCGACGCGGTTTGGCAACATGGCAGCGCCGATGAAGTATTTCTGGGACGGAACCGGCGCGCTCTGGCTCAAGGGCGCGCTCGCGGGCAAACCGGCCGCGGTGTTCACCTCCACCAGCAGCCTGCACGGCGGACAGGAGACGACGCTGCTGTCGATGATGCTGCCGCTGATGCACCACGGCATGATACTCGTCGGACTGCCCTACACCGCCGCCGAGTTGTCCACCACCGAGACCGGCGGCACGCCCTATGGAGCCAGCCACCTCGCCGGCAGCGCCAGCGACCGGCCGATCAGCGCCGAGGAAAAGACGCTGTGCATAGAACTCGGCCGGCGCCTGGCCGGGGTTGCGCTGAAACTGAACGCATAACTTGCAAAAAGCACTTTACCTCGGCGCCTGCTTCAGCTTGCTGGCACTGATATTCCTGTGCCTCGCCTGGGAGTTGTGGCTGGCGCCGCTGCGGCCCGGCGGCTCCCTGCTCGCGCTCAAGGCCTTGCCTTTGCTCCTGCCGCTGATGGGCATATTGCACGGCAGGCGCTATACCTATCAGTGGGCCTCGATGCTGATCCTCGCTTACTTTGCCGAGGGCGTGATGCGCAGCTACGGCGGCGGCACAAGCGCGGCGCCGGCCCTGGCCGAGATGCTGCTGGCTCTGGTGTTCTTTGTCAGCGCCGTGTTCTACGCCCGGCTCACGCGCGCGTCGCAGCCGCGCGCCGCGGCGTAGTAGAAGACGCGGCGCGAAGCGTGCCGGCTCGGCCGGTACGCTTTCGCCTACAGCTGCGGGTTGATCCGCTCCACCTTGCTGTGCAGCTTGTTCAGCGCCGAGAGATAGGCCTTGGCCGAGGCCACGACGATGTCGGTATCGGCGCCGACGCCGTTGACGATGCGCCCGGCTTTTTGCAGCCTTACCGTCACTTCGCCCTGCGACTCGGTGCCCTGGGTGACTGCGTTCACGGAATACAGCATCAGTTCGGCGCCGCTGTTGGCGACGCTCTCGATCGCCTTGAAAGTGGCGTCCACCGGGCCGTCGCCCTGGGATTCGGCCCGGCGTTCGGCCCCACCCTCGGCCAAGACCACGTTCGCATGCGGGCGCTCGCCGGTGCCACTCGCCTGGTTCATGTCCACCAGCTTCCAGTGCTCGCTCTGGGCCGCCACCGCCTCGCCCGAAACCAGCGCGTGGATATCCTCGTCGAATATTTCGTGTTTCTTGTCCGCCAGGTCCTTGAAGCGGGCGAAGGCGGCGTTGATCGCCTGGTCCGATTCGAGCCCTATGCCCAATTCCTTCAGCCGCGCCTTGAACGCGGAACGGCCGGAATGCTTGCCCAGCACCAGCTTGTTCGCGTTCCAGCCCACGTCTTGCGCGCGCATGATTTCGTAGGTTTCGCGGCTTTTCAGCACGCCGTCCTGGTGGATGCCGGCCTCGTGCGCGAACGCATTGGCGCCGACAATGGCCTTGTTCGGCTGCACCGGAAAGCCGGTGATGCCGGACACCAGCCTGGACGCCGGCACGATCTGGGTCGCGTCGATGCGCGTGTCGCAGGGAAACACGTCGCGGCGTGTGCGCACCGCCATCACGACTTCCTCGAGCGAACTGTTGCCCGCCCGCTCGCCGAGGCCGTTGATGGTGCATTCCACCTGGCGCGCGCCGTTCATCACCGCGGCGAGCGAATTGGCCACCGCCAGGCCAAGATCGTTATGGCAATGTACCGACCAGACCGCCTTGTCCGAATTGGGAACGCGCTCGCGCAAGGTGCGGATCAAGGCGCCGAACTGCTCCGGCAGCGTGTAGCCCACCGTATCCGGAATGTTGACCGTACGCGCCCCCTCCTTGATCACCGCTTCGAGCACGCGGCACAGGAAATCGACGTCGGAGCGGCCGGCGTCTTCCGGAGAAAACTCCACATCGTCGGTGAACTTGCGCGCGAAGCGCACGGCATTGACGGCATCGGTCAGCACCTGCTCCGGCGTCATGCGCAGCTTCTTCTCCATGTGGATCGGAGAGGTGGCGATGAAAGTATGGATACGGCCCGACTTGGCCGGCTTGATCGCCTCCGCAGCACGGGCGATGTCCTTGTCGCTGGTACGCGCCAGACCGCATACGGTGCTGTCCTTGATGATTTCCGCGACCGCCCGCACCGCCTCGAAGTCGCCGTTGGATGCCGCCGGAAATCCCGCCTCGATCACATCCACGCGCATTTTCTCCAGCAGCCGGGCAATGCGCAGCTTCTCCTCCTTGGTCATGGACGCGCCCGGGCTCTGCTCGCCGTCACGCATGGTGGTGTCGAATATGATCAAGTGGTCTTTCATCTCAGCCTCCAGTCAAAAAATGCAATCTTGGATTGAATAATCCTGGCCCGCACCGGGGGTGGTGCAGGGTTCAAACTAACCGAATTGTGGGTGGGGTTATGTGCGCGCGGGGCGCAGCAGCAGGCCGGCCAGCAACAGCAGGCTGCTAAGGAAAGCGGCGATCAGAACTGTGGTGTTGGAAACCATGGACAGAATATATCGGCTTTCCCGGAATTAGGCAACAGGCGTCTAAGTACCGTAGCAAGAGCCCTTTTTGCTACGGTCCGAATTAGGGGAGCACGAGGGGAGGCGCCCTGAAAGAAGTCCCCTCGGGGGATATCCCCTCGTATCGTCATAACTTCTTTTTGCGCCGGTTCCATACCCACACCACATAGCCGGACAGGGAATAGGCGACGAACAGCAGGAACAGCACCGTCGGTGGATGGAAAGAGATCAGCGTCACGGCGAACACCACCAGCAGGATGGCCCAGAACGGCACGCTGCGCCGGAAGTTGATGTCCTTGAAACTGTAAAAAGGCACGTTGGTCACCATGGTGATACCGGCAAACAGCGTGATGATGCAGGCCAGCCAGCGCATGGTGCCGACCGCGTCTATCTTGAAATCGTCGACCACCCAGATGAAACCCGCGACCAGCGCCGCCGCCGCGGGGCTGGGCAGCCCCTGGAAATAGCGCTTGTCGACCACCCCGATATTGGTGTTGAAGCGCGCCAGACGCAAGGCGCCGCCGGCGCAATAGACGAAGGCGGCGATCCAGCCGATGCGATCCATGCTTTTCAGCGCCCACTCGTACATCACCAGCGCCGGCGCGGCGCCGAAGGACACCATGTCGGAGAGGCTATCGTACTCGGCGCCGAACTCGCTTTGCGTATGGGTCAGGCGCGCGACGCGCCCGTCCAGACCATCCAGCACCATGGCGATGAAAATGGCCACGGCCGCCTGCTCGAAGCGCGCGTTCATTGCCTGGACAATGGCGTAAAAACCGGCGAACAAGGACGCAGTGGTGAACAGATTCGGCAGGAGAAAAATGCCGCGGCGGCGCATCTCGGCATTGATCAGCGGTTTCTTGCGCGTATAGACAGGCATTCCCTTTTTCTACTCCAGGTTGGCCAGAATCGTGCTGGCAGCATACACCTTGTCCCCTAGCGCCGCCTTGATGCGCGTATTGGGCGGCAGGTACAGATCCACGCGCGAGCCGAAGCGGATAAATCCGTAGCGCTGCCCGCGCTCGAGCTTGTCGCCCGCCTTGACGTAGCACAGTATGCGTCGCGCGATCAGACCGGCCACCTGCACGCTGACCACATCGGCGCCGGCGTCGGCGCGGATCCACAGCGCGTTGCGCTCGTTTTCGGTCGAGGCCTTGTCCAGCGCGGCGTTGACAAAACTTCCGGCGTTATACCAGACCTGCTTGACTTCGCCGTCCACCGGGGCGCGGTTGGAGTGCACGTTGAACACGTTCATGAACACGCTGACCTTGATCGCATCGCGTTCGAGGTAGGGATCGCGCGTCTTTTCCACCGCCACGATGCGCCCGTCCGCTGGCGACACCACCGTTTTCGCGTCCCCCGGCACTTCGCGCGGCGGGTCGCGGAAAAACTGCAGCACGAAGAGCGCGATGATCCACAGCGGGATAGCCCAGGCAAGGCTGTACCAGGACGCGAGCGCCGCCGCCGCGACTGCGATCGCCAGAAACGGCCAACCCTCCCGGGCGATGAGTGGGTGGGGATAGTTCATCACGGGCTAAAGATGCGGGGCCGGAGAACCGGGTTCGAAGGCCGGAGGCCTTACCCGGGTTCCGTCCCCAGGCTCTCAGTTCTTGCTCTGGTCCACCAGCTTGTTCTTGCGGATCCACGGCATCATGGCGCGCAGTTTCTCGCCCACCACCTCGATCTGATGCTCGGCGGTGAGGCGGCGGCGCGACAGCAGCGTCGGCGCGCCGGCGCGGTTCTCCAGGATGAAGCTCTTGGCGTATTCCCCGGTCTGGATGTTCTTCAGGGCTTCGCGCATCGCCTTCCTGGTCTCGTCGTTGACGATCTTCGGGCCCGTCAGGTACTCGCCGTACTCGGCGTTGTTCGAGATCGAGTAGTTCATGGTGCCGATGCCGCCCTCGTACATCAGGTCGACGATCAGTTTCAGCTCGTGCAGACACTCGAAGTAGGCCATCTCCGGCGCGTAGCCGGCGTCGACCAGGGTTTCGAAGCCCGCCTTGACCAGCTCCACGCAGCCGCCGCAAAGCACGGCCTGCTCGCCGAACAAGTCGGTTTCGGTCTCTTCCTTGAACGTGGTTTCGATCACGCCGGCGCGTGCGCCGCCGATAGCCGCCGCGTAGGACAGGGCCAGATCGCGCGCCTTTTTGCTCGGGTTCTGGTGCACGGCGATCAGCATCGGCGTTCCGCCGCCTTGGGTGTAGGTCGAGCGCACGGTGTGCCCCGGGGCCTTGGGCGCGATCATTACCACGTCGAGGTCGGCGCGCGGCGCCACCTGGCCGTAATGAATATTGAAGCCGTGCGCAAACGCGAGCGTCGCGCCTTTCTTGATGTTGGGTTCGACCTCGCCCTGGTATACCGCGGCGATATGCTCGTCCGGCATCAGCATCATCACAAAATCCGCGCCCTTCACCGCCTCGCCGACTTCAGCCACCTTGAGCCCGGCTTTGCGCGCCTTTTCCCAGGAGGCGCCGCTCTTCCGCAGGCCCACGGTGACCTTCATGCCGGAGTCGTGCAGATTGAGCGCGTGCGCGTGGCCCTGCGAACCGTAGCCGACGATAGTCACTTTCTTGCCTTTGATGAGCGAAAGGTCGGCGTCCTTGTCGTAATAGACTTTCATGGTTTCCCCTCAGAGTAAATATCCCCCGGCAGAGCCGGGGGCCTTAAATTGTGAGCCGCTCAAAGCGGCTTGATGGGGGCGCTAACGCGACCCCAGTTCTCGGCGCCACCTGAAGGTGGCCGTCCTATTGCC
>Ga0334722_10000339_pt1 | contig 71032 bp, 74 predicted proteins | sample C3_bottom_MG_FD_207210 | JGI IMG/M metagenome (GOLD analysis project Ga0334722, IMG submission 207210) | Sediment microbial communities from Yellowstone Lake, YNP, Wyoming, USA - C3_bottom | ecosystem: Environmental > Aquatic > Freshwater > Lake > Sediment | place: USA: Wyoming | collected...
TGTGCCACTGGTTGCGCGGCTTGAAAATTAGATCGCCCGGTCCGCCTTCCAGCACCTCGTCGCCCAACAATGCCCCGACGCGCCCGGTCAGGATGAAGCTGTACTCGTCTTCCAGCGAGTGCTTGTGCAACGGTGCAGCAAGTGCGCGTGCGGACATCGGGTGTTCCACCAGAGCGACACCGCCACTTGACTCGTCGCCACCGAGCATAAAGCGGACACCGATACTCCCTAGAAAGCCGGCCACACTGTCGTTCGGACCTACAACCTTCGCCATCGCGAACCTCCTGCTGAAAACGCTGCGACTTCGCTGCCATCTGAGGCGATCATACAACGCTCAAAGGGCAGCTTGAAGGCGGCAACGGCGTTCAGAGTCGAGTCGAGGTGGTCGGATTAGAAGTCCGCTCCGCCAATTTTGGGGTCTGTCAGACAACGTCTGAATCTGAGGAAAGTCGAGCGCTGCGCGCAACACCAAACAATCCGGTGCTCATGCCCGCAGGGCAGCTGACGACCGGATTATACGAACGTGACCGCGAGACATCCAATCAAAGCTATCGATCGGTCCGCCCGTCGGGTGATCGATCACTCCGTCCACCGGACATCCCACAGCCGCACGCCTTCGTCGAAGCCCTTTCGGTGTGACTCAGGACCCAATGCTCCCATCGGGCGGCTGCCACGCGAGCGATGCGCCGCAGCCATTCGCCGCGGCTAAATGGCTTGGATTTGACGCGACCAATGTTCAGGTCGATAATTCACTTCCTAGGGTAGGCGATCCACGAGCCCGCTGAGTGCGCTAATGGAGGAGGACCACGTCATGGCATGGAAGGTGACAGGCCGCAGTGTGGAGCTTTGTAGCTGCAACATGTTGTGCCCTTGCTGGCTTGGACCAGAAGGCACACCGGACAAAGGGTGGTGCTCAGGAGCGTTCGGGTTCGACGTCGAGGAGGGAGAGTCCGATGGCGTGCGCCTCAATGGCTCCAAGGTTGTGCTCGCCGCGGAATGGCCAGGTAACTTCTTCGGCGGCAACGGCACGGGAAAGCTCTACATAGACGAGAGCGCCAGCGCCGAGCAGCGCCGGGAACTGGAAGGAATCTTCGCCGGCAAGAAGGGCGGGCATCTCGAAGGACTGTTCGGCGCAGTCATCGCGAAGTGGTTGCCCGCGCAGGCAGTGAAGGTCGAGATCAAATGGGGTGACAAGCCGACCATCAAGGTCGGCGACGTCGGGCAAGTCGCCCTCGATCCGATCAAGGATCCCATGGGGAAGCCGACCATGGTGCAGGGCGCCGCTGCTCAAGCAGGGTTCCAGATCGACAGTATGGAGCTAGCCAGTAGCAAAGGCAGCGCGTGGCACGATCCTGACCTTCGAGCCTGGTCAGGCGACTCGGGGACGATGCACAAGTTCAACTGGAAGGCATAGAGCGACCAACATGGACAGCGCTGTGACGACGCCGGCGGTCGACTATCCTCTGCCGCGCGAACGGAACTTGATCATCGGCACCCTGTTGGTGCTGGCTACGGCCGGATGGGCCCTCATCGTTTGGCGATCATCGGTGGCCAGCGACGACGAGATGATGGGGCCGACGATGGGCCTCGCGGCGCCTGTCTTCCTTTCCATCTGGATCGCGATGATGGTCGCGATGATGTTTCCAACAGCGATGCCCATGATCCTGACCTTCGCACGTGTGCAGTCGGGCAAGTCTGCGCGCGGGCAGGCCGCGGTGCCAGTCGGGGTCTTCGTGGCTGCCTATCTTCTCGTTTGGGTCGTCTTCGGGGCCGCGGCATTCGCCGGCGCATCCGCGGGCGAAGAACTCGCCGATCGTCATATGTGGCTGATGGACAGCGCGCCGCGCATCGGCGGCGTTCTGCTCATCGTGGCCGGATTCTACCAGCTGTCGCCGCTGAAGCAGATCTGCTTGTCGAAGTGCCGCTCCCCCATGTCCTGGCTCCTCAACTCATGGCGCGATGGCTCCGGCGGCGCGCTGCTCATGGGCGTGCAGCACGGAACCTACTGTCTCGGCTGCTGCTGGTTGCTCTTTGTCATTCTGTTTCCGCTGGGCATGATGAACATCGCCGCGATGGCGCTGATCACGGCCCTCATCTTCGCGGAGAAGTCGCTTCCGATTAGCGGCGTTGCCGTGAAATTCGCTTCACTGGGCCTGATCGCGTATGGCACCCTGGTGCTCGCGCTCCCGGATGTTCTTCCCACGATGATGTAGTCACCCTCGTGCCGGCGAACCGGCACGGCATGGAGCAAAGGGAATGACTGCATTTTGCCTCACCGCGGGCGGGGGTACGACAAGATGAGGCTTTCCGACGAGCCGGCCGCGGCCACGAAGCGGCCGTGGACCAGATTCATCGTCTGCTCTTACAGATCGACCCCGAATACAAAGGGCAGATCCGTCGCCTAGTCACACGCTCCTTTGGCGTCCGAAGTTTCCCTTACTTGACGGTGGGGCCTTGATCGCCCATTACCGCCTGGGGTTCAATGCTCAAACCGGGTGCCGTCGCCGCGCATACGGCGAGGATCGGTACAAAATGAAGGAGGGCAATTCCTATGAAGCACGCAATCATCGCCGGGGTGGTCGGCGCCACTGCCGCGCTCCTAATCGTGTCAGGCGCCTTTGCGGCGAAGCCTGAGCGAGACGTTATTGACGTCGATTGCGGAAGCGACGGTACATTCCAGGTCGTGTCGTTCGGAAATGAAGGCAACTCGAACTTCACGCCGGCCCACATCGTCGGGACGAACAACGTCATCATTCCAGTGGCGTTCTCCGACATTTCTGGCACGTTCACGGACCCCGACGGCAATACGCACCCGTTCGAGGAGGACGATGTGTCGCGGCACGCACCGGCGAGGGTGAACCTGATGAATTGTCGCTTTGCTATCAGCGGTTCCGGGCCCGAAGGGTCGTTCAGCGTCAGCGGAAACGTCGTCGCCTACATCCCGGGCAAGTAGTCGCTCTGAGCACGGCAGCAACGGGCGCCTTCCGAATGCGGAGGCGCCCGTCTCGTTCGTTTCGGGCGCAGCTCGCATCTTTGTCGACCTACCCCCCGTCGCGTCGACTGGTTCTCCCGCTGAGGGATCGCGCGACGTAGTCGAAGGGCGTTTTGTTGGCACGCTCGGGCGGTCATGAGCCCGCCGGTCGGATCACATGCCCGCGACGGGCAGTTCTACTCCGAATTATCTCGTTTCCGTACGTCGATTGACCTCGCAAGTTCGTCCACGGATGATCCGGGGCCACGCGCAACCACGGACGAGCCTGATGCGACATGCGCTTTGAAATCGACTGCTGGCCAAAGGAGCAACGATGAACACGCAAACCGTGCTCGCTAACGTACGAGAAATCGCGAGGAGCTTCGCGGCGCAGCGTGCCGAGCGCCAGCAGTTACGCACGCTCAACCTCGATGACTTCAATCGGCTCCGCGAGGCGGGTTTCTTGCTCACCGGCGTGCCAGCGGCCGAAGGAGGCCTTTGGCAAAGTGCAGGGCAATCCACTCGCGAAATCTGCGAACTCTTGCGTACGCTCGCGCGGGGCGACTCGTCCGTAGCGCTCGTTTCCTCGATGCATCCGGCGGTGCTCGTATTCTGGCTCGCGTCGCCGAAGGCCGTGAGTGGCAACCAGCAAGCCTGGGATACGCAGCGAACTGAGGTGTTCCGCACGGCGTTAGCCGGACACTGGTGGGGCACGATTACCTCGGAACCAGGCAGCGGTGGAGACATCGCCAAGACGAAAACGGTTGCCAGGCGCGACGGCAAGGGCGGCTATCTGCTGTCGGGCCAGAAGCACTTCGGGAGCGGCTCGGGCATGTCGACATACATGATCACGACGGCGGTACCCGAGGGAGAGAACGACCCCGATCTCTTCTATCTTCAGACGGGCGGCCACGCCTGGGACGGCTCGGACGGCATGAAGTTGATCGCCGAATGGGACGGCCACGGCATGACGGCGACACAGAGCCATGCATTCTCCTTCGAGGACATTGCGGTCGTGCGCTCGGCGTGGGGCGGCGCCATGTCGCCGCTCCTGGCGGCTTCTTTCGGGTTCGTCGGGTGCGCCTTCGCGTCGGTGGTCGTCGGCGTTTGCGATGTGGCCTTCGAGACGGCCCGCGAGCAGCTCCGAGGCAAGGAAGCCGCGATGCGCGCATACGATCGCGTCGAATGGGCGCGCGCAGAGACCGAGTACTGGCTGATCCTCCAGGCGTACGAGGGTATGATACGCAGCGTTGAGTCAGCAGCTGAGGGGACGACACCAATTGGTGTCGTGCAGGGGAAGACGGCGATCGCGGAACTTGCGGAGCGTGCTCTGGGGCGCGTCTGCAAGATTAGTGGCGGCGGGACATTTCACCGGCGCTCGCCATTAGGGAATTGGTTCGAAGACGTGCGCGCGCTCGGCTTCCTGCGCCCGCCCTGGGGACTGGCGTATGACCGGATGATCGAAGCGTCGCTCGGCGCAGGGCCGGGGTAATCCACGTGCATGGGATGTGACCGTGACGGCGCCCTTACGGCGTGGTTCTCACTCGCCAACACGTCTGAAAGCCGTTGCCAAGCGACACTACTCCGACTTCGTGTGGCCTGGTGTCTCAGGCGGCTCCGCGTATCCAAGATCACCGACGCGCAGCGGAGGTCGCCGACTGAATCAACGTGGCCTCGTCTTGGCCGTCGGCCGGACATTCAGCAACGCCGACGGCCCACTTTCGCGGGCTCGGCCCGGTCGGCCCGATCGCGAGATCCGATGCCAAGCGATGCCCCACGGCGCGTGCTTCCACCCCGTCTGTCTCGGGTAGCACAGCGACGAGCACAGCGCCGTTGAGAGATCCTACCCGGTCGGTGAGTCGGAGCCTCCCCCGCAAGACCTCGGCGGCAGTCTGAAGCTCTCCCGCTTGGAGCGACTCGTCGGGAAGCAGTTGCGGCACCACGCACAATACAGCTAGCGGCCGATCGTAACGCCCAGCGCGCCATCCTTCTTCGTCGAGATGTTCGCGGATCTCCGTTTCGTGGAGTATCCGGGATGCGCGCGGCGGTTCATCGCGCGGAGGCTGGGGCCCATCCGGTTGCTCGCGTCGTTTGAACAGGGGCATCGATGCTAAGTGTAGCCGGTGGCCGCGCGCGCGTGCCGGACACTACGAGCGTGGCGAATTCGGGCGCCATCGCCTCGATCGCGCCGCGGATTGCGGCGCGGTCTGGTGCCACTGTCGTGTCCATGGCGTCACTCCTTGCTTGCGTGCCCGCGCCACGCTCTCACGAACCGACTCCCACAGCCGCGGTTCGGCCTCTCGGTCGCGAGCCTCGTTCATTCGCTGACTATACCGGAGGGGCGGTCTCAGGTGATCAGCGGCCGCACTCGCGACCGAAGACGATGGATTCATCGAGCGGGTAGGCGCCGCCGGCAAAACACAGATTGTTGTGCGAGACCACCCGCAGCCCGAGGAAGCCGGCCGGCGCGAGCACCACAACGGCGACCAGCGCGGTGAAGAGCAGATTCGCTCTGAAGCGCCGCGAGAGCGCGAATCCCGTGTACAACGGGACGACGATCCAGGCTCCGAGCAAAACCCAGGTGAGCACTAGGTAGTGCGTATCGTCGTCCGAGAACCAGATCCACTCGACGTACAACGAGAGCAGCGCGCCACCGACGGCGAGCCCGATGAACGCGACCGTCGCGCCGAGCAGCGTCGACCGGATGTACGCATTCAAGAGCGGTTCAGGTCTGAGGTGCTGTTCGCTTTGCGTAGCTGCAACCAGACGACTCCGAGAGCGCAGAGGCCGATCGTTACCAATGTGATACTGGATGCCGCGAGAACCTTATCGACTTGACTAAGTGGGGGTCCGTCCTCGAACCCGAGCCGCACGCCACTTCCATATGTTACGGCGAACAACGTAGCGCCGAGCAGCAGGGCCAGGCCAACGGCCAAGAGCCTGCGTGCCACAATCGTCACGACTCCGAGAAGCGCGATGCCAACAAAGAACAAGGGGAGGACTGTGAGTAATCCGGCGATTGATACACCGGCTGCGATCCGCTCATACCTCGTCGCGGAATCCGAGGCCGGCGCAATCCAGTTCCCCATGATCAGCCCGGATGTCATTAGTACTATGGCGATCCCGTGTACTGCCAGCCGGATCCACCAAGGGGCGGCAACACCGAGCAACTTGTCATCCCAAGCGACGTCACTTCCCCAGAACACCAGGAATGCGAGGGCTCCAAGGATCAGGACACATGCGCTCAGTGTCGCCCTCACCTTGTGTCTCCTCCACGTCCGGTGCCCGGATCGATCACTCCAATCGGCCCTTTCGCCACTTTCATACCGGGTCAACAGTCTCGCTGGCCTCCATCGCCCGTTTGAATCGAGCCTGCTGTCTGCGAGCATTCATCCGCATGAATCGACAGAAGAATGCAGCAAAGAATCGCCCACCGACGAATGTTGGCACGATCTCCATGGACCACGTGTACAGCGTGCCTTCGGCGTGCGGGTCGAAAGTATGGGTCGCGATCCCTTTCACCGGCCTGGACGGCCGCACCGACTCGATGACCATCCGTCGGCCCTCTTCCCAGACCAGGACGCGGGTCACCGTGGTGAGCCGCAGGCCGAACATGCGCACCTTCACCGTGTTGGTGGTGCCGACGGCCATCGGTACGGTGTCGGGCACGTACGACACGACCGCTGGGTCGATGATCGTCGCGGTCTCGGGGTTTCCGAGATAGGCGAAGGCGTCTGAGGGTGGCGCCTCGATCACGATCGCCTCGCTGAAACGAGCTGCACGACGACTTTGGGTCCCAGTTGCCATCACACAGCTCCAATCATGGCGCAGGCGGGGCCGTCAAGGGTCCGTTCTGCTTCGCGTTCGCCATCGCCATCGCGTGACCACATTACCTTCCGCGGCAACTAGGCCGCATCACGGCAATAGGGGATTACGCGGCGCCAGTTTGCCGCGCCGATGAGGCGAAGTAGGTAGGACGTCAACCGTCGCGCCGGCGAGCCAGTCCTCGCGCGAGTGCGTAGGTCACTGCGTCGACCCGACCACGGGCGCCGATCTTGGCATAGATGTTAGTGATATGGCGTTGAGCCGTTGAGAGGCTAATGCTGAGGACAGTGGCGATCTCCCGTGCCGTTTGGCCTGCCGCGAGCAGGCTGAGCACTTCGGTCTCGCGGCCGGTCAGCTTCGCTCCACGATGTTCGCTGGCTGGAATCGTGCTGGGGGTGCTGGCGCCAGGCGCGTGCTCGTGGAGAAAGCTGTCGAGCGCCTCGACATACTGCCGACAGTCATGGATCGGATGGTCAGCATCGCCCTCGAGCATCAGGAGACGGGCGTTGGTGAGCAGTCGTGCGGCCTCCTTGCCCAGCCGCGGATCGACGCTTTTGACGCCGTCCCGCTGCAAGACGAGAATTGGCGTGGTGATTTCAGGCAGCAGGTCCGTCAGGTCCCATTCCTGCTCCATCACTTTCCGGACTGTTCCTTCGAATTCCGCCTTCGCGAGGCCGTCGGCAAACCATCGCTGCAGGTCGAGCGGTCCGCTCGGGAAGTACAGCGTGGCCATCGCCCGCGCGTTGAACGCCCACATGCGGCTGAAGGTCTCGATGTGCGTGTCTTCAACACGCTTTTTCTTGATCAGCGCTCCCCAGACGGCCACAGCGGATACGCGGTTCGGATACTGCGACGCGTATAAGAGTGCGAGGGGACTGGCCATGCCGCCGAGTGAGAAGAGGGCTACCCGCTCCAGCCTAAACTGATCGACGACTGCAGCGATGTCGCTCGTGTAGTCCCGGAGGTATGCGCTGGGCGCGCGCCGGTCCGATGATCCGGTTCCGCGCGCATCGTAAGTAATCAGCCGGCGGCCGCGTCCGAGTTCTCCGAGGAGCGCGCGCCCGTTGGCGTGCTTCCATATGTGCTCCTGCCCCACGATGTCGGGCAGCACAAGTAGCGGCGGCCCGTCTCCACCGTAGGTTGCACAGGCGATACGGACGCCGTCGGCTGTGGTGCGGTATTCGAGTTGCTGTTCCATCCAAACAGAATCGTACCGCGAAGAAGCGGCGCGTTACGTTGTAGGAGAACCAGCGAGACCATCGGATGGGTAGTCCGCTCGTCAACAGAACACGAAACCCCGCGGTCTAGCAGTGCTGCCGGTGCTGACGTTCCAGCCGCCGCCGTTCTGCGCGTGTTAGTCCCAGCAACGGGGACGATCCGACTTCGTGCTCCGTCTGAGGCGGTGCCGTGGCCTCCGCGGCGATGCCAGCGCGCATACAATCGCGGACAAACGCCGACCAGGGGAGGTACGGCGCGCGAGGCAACGTCGCCCGACGCTCGATCTCTCGGGCGTACGCCATCCGTAGATCGCGGAACAGGTCGTCATCAACCCGGACGTTGAGCTGGTGCATCATCGATTTACACCGCAACCGCTATCACTGATGGCACTGCTGATTCTCTGAGATTTGTGCCCCCCTGTTAGTAGGTGGGGGCCCCGGTCTTTCGACCGGCATTGCGTCTGCAGTAGCACCGTGTGCGTCAGTACTGCAGAGCGATGCCAGTATAGCACAGATGTTCTTGCCCGAAGGGGGAGGACGGCGCTCGCCGCTGGGCAGGAAGGTCGGTTGGCCTGTGCAGGCTCAACCGACCTTCGTCGGTCCAGCTTCGGTGCTATGACCCGCGCGTCAAGGGGGTATCCATAAAATCGCCACGACGATTTTACAGACGTCCTCCCCCTTGACCCGCTAGCCCGTGTGCCGGTCTCCGGTGCGCTAGGCGTGGCTCGTGGCTTCTTCAGGCGAGCAGTGTGCTTGGTGCCAAGCATCAGACGCGATCACCGGGAGAGAGACGCCGGTGCGCGATCCGTGCCCGTTCGTGCGCGGCACTGGCGCCGTACCGCCCGACCATCTGGCGGGACTTCCAGCCGGCGAGCCGCATCAGGTCCGTCTCCCCGCCTTCTGCAGCGAGCCACATGTGCGCGAAGGTATGGCGGAACATGTGCGCGTGGACGCGACCAATGCCAGCCTTCACCGCCCGATCACGTGCGACCTGGTAGATGCCGTTCCCCGTCATCGGTCCGCCCTTGCCGAGCCAGACGTTGGTCAGCTCCGCATCGCGATGCGCGTACCGCATGCGGAGATAACGGTCGAGGTCTCGTGCCGCCTTCCTGCCATACGGGACGATACGGACCCGCGAGCCTTTACCCCAGACGCGGATTGTCTGCTGTTCCAGATCAAGATCGTCGAGCGTCAGGCCCGCGAGCTCGCTACGCCGGACGCCGGTGTCGAGCAGGAGACGCAGGATCGCCGCGTCCCGCCGTTCGGGGAACCCCGTACCGGCGCAGGCCCGGAAGAGCCGCCCCAGGTCGATCTCTGAGAGCACGCGCGGTGGTTCCTCAGGAATGCGGGGCGGCTTCATGTTCCGCATCGGCGAGTCCTGGACTTCGCCTTCCTCCGCGAGCCACTTGAAGTATTGCTGGACGCTGCGATAGCGGTTCGCTGCTGTCGCCGGTTTGACGCGGCTCAGGAGCTCTTCGATGTACGCCTCGACGTGCTCGCGTCGCAGATGCCCTGGCGTCGTCGGCATCCCGCGTTCACGGAGAAATCGTCCGAAGCCCTCCGTTGCGTTCAGGTAGGTTTCAACCGTCCTCGTCGCCATGTTCTTCGCCCGCAGCGCGCGCCGGAACTGGTCCAGCAACAGCGCGGGCGCTGTCTGTGTTTGTGTGTCCACGACACCCGAATCCTTGCGCTAGCCTGCCCATAGTTATCAACTGGTCCTCCGCTGTGCCGACAACGGTCTCAGGGTGGAATGAGGATACGGTGGTCGGAAACGAATCTACAACGGTGCTGTGGCACCCCCGGCAGGATTCGAACCTGCGACCATCGGATTAGAAGTCCGCGATCGCACCTGTTGCCGCGTCATGCCCCGTCTCACCACGTGGTGCCTGAGTCTGACACCACGTGGTGAGACGTGTTCGTCCTGTCGGATCTGGTGCTGTTCTGCTTGGTCGGTTTGCAGAATGTTTGCAGTTTCACCGTGCCAATCACGGTGTAAAACCGCCGGGCGGTGGAGACGATTCAGTTGTCCCAAACCGCCGGTCCAAAAGCTACGGATCGCTACTCCGTGGCTCTCGGGTTGAGACGCGAACTTGTTCCGAAGGTGGGAGTCGAACCCACATGAGCCTTGCGGCCCAACGGTTTTTGAGTTCAGCCAGCTTCGTCCCAACAGGTCCCGTTAGCTCCCAACTAGATTCGATTCGTCCCTGTTTTTCGGCAGCTACGTGGCGTTTGGTTCCGTTAGTCCACATCTATTCACAACAGAAGCGTGGGCAAAATGTGGGCAGGAGATCCGGGCGCCCTCTCATCGCTCTTACGGCGCGAGGCTTCCGCGTCTCCATGGGTTGGAAATCCTGCTCGACGGCCTAAGACGCTGTCGACGTCGGCGCTCTGTATGCACGTCCGGAAGCATCGCGGATCGCCCCGTACTTTGTGCGAATCCCCTTCGCGTCAACCGATAGATCCGGCTCGACGAGCGTGAGTTCGGCGGGCCTCCACTCCGCGGCCACTACACCTGGATTAACGCCGCGAAGGATCGCCGCCGCCTGAACGCAGGCGCCGCGAGCCACATGCTCAACGTCCGGAACGGTGGCAACGGATGTTCCGAGCAGGTCCGGCAGGCAGCGCCGGAACGCTCGCGATCTCGCGCCGCCTCCGATCAGCCGGACTGGTCCCTTACCAATGGCAACGCCCTCGCTAACAAGAGCGTCAACGGCATCAAGCAGGCCGCAGGCGACACCTTCCACAACAGCACGCGCAATGCTCTCCCGTGTTACGTCAGATCCAAAACCGGCCAATATGCCGCGCGCCTCCGGTCGATTCGGTGTGCGCTCTCCATCAAGGTAGGGAAGCAACACGAGTCCTTCGGCCGCGTTGGTGTCGTTCAAAGCTAAGGCGTCGAACGCTTCCGGCGCTACGCCGAGGAGTCGCGCGAACGCGTCGGTCACTTTCGTCCCGTTCAACGTGCACACAAGTGGCAAGAAGCGCCCAGTGGCATCAGCGAACCCGGCTACGGCGCCGCTTGCGTCCGCCGTAGAACGGTCAGAGATCGTGTACGCCGTGCCGGACGTGCCGATAGAAATGACGAGCTCAGTCGGCTCTACTCCAAGTCCGAGCGCGGCGGCCATGTTGTCGCCGGTGCCTGGCGCCACGAGAACTCCTGCTGACAATCCAAGTTGCTCGGCAGCGGCACGCGTCAACGTTCCGGCAGGCTGATCCGGTTCACGCACTGACGGCAACAGCCGGTCCCAATCGCGGGAGTCATCAACCAAGGAAAGCAGGTCCAAGCACCAGTCCGCGTCGGTCGCTGACCAGTAGCCCGTGCCGGACGCATCGCCGCGGTCCGTCGTAAACTCGCCGGTTAGCCGGTAGGTGAGCCAGTCATGCGGAAGGAGGACATGGTGGACGCGGGCGAACACGTCGGGTTCGCAACGCTTCAGCCAGGCCAGCTTCGATATGGTGAACGCAGCGACGGGCACGCTGCCGCAGCGTGTGGCCCAGGCATCGGCACCGATGCGTTCAACAAGATGCGCCGCGTCCTCCGCTGACTCAGTGTCATTCCAGAGCTTGGCTGGACGCAGCACGCGACCTTCTTCGTCGAGAACAACGAGGCCGTGCTGCTGGCCAGCTACCGCAATGGCGGCTATCTCGTGGCGACCGCACAGCGCCAGCCCAGCTTGCAGCGCCTGCCTCCACGCCTGCGGATCCTGTTCGCTGCGCGGGGGCGTGGTTGTGGGGTGCGGCGCCTTGCCGCTCGCGACGAGCCGGCCGTCGTCGGCATCGCGAATCTCGACCTTCGTCGACTGCGTGGATGAATCGACGCCACAGACCAGCGGCATGACGGCTACCGCACGCCCATCAAGAGCTCGTTCACCAGTTGATCGAGCCGCTCGTGTCCGTAGCCCTGGCTCGCGAGGGCATCGACGTCATACGTTTCGGCGCGCAGGGCCGCAATCGACTCCGCCGTGGCAGAACCCTCGATCGTCGGCTTTGCGAGATTCGCGGCCCTCGCCGCTACCAGGGCTTCGGCGATCTCGCGGTCCTCGTGAAAACGAATGGCCTTTTCCTTCAGCACCAGGTACGTCCGCATGCAACCAAGCGCGAAGTCCCACACACCTTGCTCGTCCTCCGTCCGGTAGGCATGAGCATCGAAATGCTTCATACCGTCCCACGCCGCATCCTCGAGCAGTTTCACGAGGTAGAACGCGTCGCGCAGGCCCTCCGACCCGAATCGAAAGTCCTGATCGAACTTTCCGATGCGTTGGGCATTGAGGTCGATGTGGTAGAGCTTCCGGTGCCAGAGCGTCTGCGCGATGGCGTGGTTGAATGAGAGACCCGACATTGTTTCGTGCGCGAACTCCGGATTGAGGCCGACCATCTCCGGGTATTGCAGCTCGTTGATGAACGCGAGGGCGTGGCCAACGGTCGGCAGCAACATGTCGCCGCGGGGTTCGTTGGGCTTGGGCTCGATCGCGAACTTGAGGTCGTAACCCTGGTCGCGGACATACGTGCAGAGGATGTTGCACGCTTCCGCGTAGCGGTCGAGGGCGTTGCGCACGTCCTTCGCGGCGTCGCACTCCATGCCCTCGCGGCCACCCCACATCACGAAGATCTGCGCACCGAGCCCGACGCCGAGGTCAATGGCATCGAGCGTTTTCTTGATGGCGTAACGGCGCACCGCAGGGTCGTTGGCCACGAAGGCGCCGTCCCTGAATACCGGATGGGCGAACAGATTCGTCGTCGCCATCGGCACCTTCAGCCCCGTGTCATCAAGCGCCCGTCGAAATCGCGTGACGATCGCATCGCGCTCGGCCAGTGTCGACCCAAACGGAACGAGATCATCGTCATGAAAGTTGACGCCGTATGCGCCAAGCTCGGCGAGCTTGTGGACGGTGTGCACCGGGTCAAGCGGCTCGCGCACTTCGAAGCCGAACGGGTCCCTACCGCGGTTGCCGACGGTCCAGAGTCCGAACGTGAACTTATCCTGTGGCGTTGGAACATAGTCGAGAGAGCGCTGCGTAGCGGTCGGCATCAAAACTTCCTCCATGGCGTCATCGAACTTCGACAGCCGTCGGTTGTAGATCGGCTCGGTTGATGATCCGGTCCTCCCCGATGATGAACGAGCCACGTGCGCGAATGTCGTACGAAGCAGCGCCGACCAACACGCGGATCTCGCCAGCCTCGATCTTGAGCTGCATCTCTTCATCGTAGAAGGCGACTTGAGCCAGGTCGATGTGGAACGTCACGGTGCGCGTCTCGCCAGGCTGGAGGCTCACCCGCGCGAAACCGACGAGCTGGCGAATTGGGCGCGTCATGCTGGCGACAGCGTCGTGCAGGTAGAGCTGGACCACCTCGTCGCCCCGGCGGTCGCCGGTATTCGTGATGCCGATGCCAACGTCAACAAAATCCGTTGGCGCGAGCTCGCGCGCGCTCAGCGTAAGGTCGTGATACTCGAAGGTGGTGTATGACAGTCCATACCCGAACGTGTAGAGCGGCGTCGCCGGGGAGTCAACGTAATCGCCGCGGACGTTGCTTCTACCACCGGAAGGCTTGTGGTTGTGAAACAGCGGCATCTGGCCAGCGGACCGCGGCATGGAGACGGGGAGGCGGCCACCAGGATTCGCCGCGCCGAACAAGATGTCAGCGACGGCCGCTCCACCTTCTTCACCTGGCAGCCACGCTTCGACGATCGCTCCCGCTCGCTCGGCGATGCTCGGAATAGCAAGGACACCCCCATTGATGAGTACCACGACCGTCGGAGTGCCTGTATCGATCACGGCGTCGACGAGCGCCTGCTGCACGCCCGGCAAACCCAGTTCCGTCCGATCGGTCATTTCTCCGCTCGATGCATCGCCCACCAAGCTTGAACGAGTGCCAACACACACGATCGCGACGGCTGCTTGTCGTGCCGCTTCGATCGCTTCGGCAAACCCCGATGTATCTTCACCGCCGGTGCCACAACCGCGAGCGTGGAGGATGCGCGTTCCGGCCGGCGCCGAGTCACGAACGCCCTCAAGAATGGACACGTGCCGGACGAAATGTTCCGCGAGATCGACGTCTGAGCCCGTTGACCCCGATGTCGGAGAAAGTGCATTGCGCGTTGTCTCGTCGGGGGAGAGCGGCTCGTCGCCCGGTTCGCGGATTAACCCAAATGCCTCTTCGAGATGCGTCGGGTAGTGATAGTCGCCCTGAAGCAACCGTGTACTGTTCGAGGCCGGGCCGATGACCGCAATTGTGCCCACGTCTGTCAGTGGCAGCAGATGTCCGTCGTTCTTCAACAGCACCAGGGACTGCCTGGCGAGCTCCCGGGCGAGCTCCCGCTGCTTCGGTGTGTCGAACACGGTGACCGCGGCGCCTTCATTAACGTATGGATGGTCAAACAGGCCGAGTCGAAACTTGTCCCGCAGTACGCGCGTCACGGCCTGATCGATGGTCTCCTCGGTCACCAAACCCTCCTCCAGGGCTTGGGTGAGGTGATGGAAGCAGTCAATCTCAGGGAGTTCCACATCTAAACCAGCGTTCAAGGCCCGTGCGGCGGCGGCCGCTTTCGTGGCAGCGACGCGGTGATACGCCATCAGGCACACCACGGTGTTGTAATCCGCGACCACGGCTCCATCGAACCCCAGTTCTCCGCGAAGCAGATCGGTGAGGAGCCATCGAGAACCCCCCGAAGGCGCACCATCGATTTCACCATAGGAATTCATCATCGAGGCTAGGCCGGCCTCGCGAATCGCCGCCTCGAACGGGCGGGCGTACACCTCGAGGATCTCGCGAACACCGAGGTGCGCCGGCGCCCAGTTCATGCCGCCTTCGCCCGCGCCGTAGCCGAGGAAGTGTTTTCCCGTCGCCATGACGCCCGAAACGAGGTCGTCGCCCTGGACACCACGCACATACCCAACGCCCATGCGCCCAGCGAGGTACGGGTCTTCGCCATACGTCTCCTCTACCCGCCCCCATCGACCGTCACGTGCGATATCAAGCACCGGAGCGAGCGTCTGGCGCGCGCCGACGGCAAGCATCTGCTCGCGGATCACACGCGCTGCTTCCTCCACGAGGTCGGGATTCCACGTGCTTGCCAGGCCGATTGCCTGAGGAAATTGCGTCGCGCCGTTCGCGGTGAAACCGGCGCAAGATTCTTCATGGACGATGGCTGGGATTCCCAAGCGCGTATGCTCGGTTAGCCAGCGCTGCGCCTCGTTCGCGAATCGGGCGAGCTCAGTTGGCCCCAGCACCGTCGAGGCCGCAATGCGCGTGATGTGGCCCGTGCCATTCGGCATCGCATCCGCCGCGCGATCAGGATCAAACGCACTGCGCCGCGAAATGGCCCGCAGCTGGACGGCGCCGAGTTGTGCAATCTTCTCGGACAGGTCCATGCGGCCGAGGAGGTCGGCGACACGGCGGTCGACAGGTTGGTTGGCATCCCTATACGGAGCTTCGGCGTCCATTACTTTCTCCCGGTTGACTGCCGCGTGCGCCCGCGACTTAGCACCGAAGCGACTGAAGGCGGCTCTAAGGACTATTCACCCGATAGACATCAGACGTCTGATGTATTAGCCTGATTGTATGCAATCTACAGCTGTACCGACAAGGCCTCTTCCGGAGATGGTTGCCGATCGCGTCCTGGACCAGATCATCAAGGGCGAGCTTCTTCCCGGTGAATCGTTGCCTCCGGAGGCGGAGCTGGCATCCTCCCATAGCGTCAGCCGCTTGACCATCCGTGAGGCGATAAAGGCCCTGGAGCACATCGGCGTCATAGAAGTGCATAGGGGTAACGGCACATTCGTGTGCGACTCATCAAGGTGGTCGCCGCTGGAGCCGCGTCTGCTCGACGCGCGGGTGCGGACCAAAGGCGCACGTGACTCCGTTCGCCTTTTGCTCGAGACGCGGCGGATAATCGAGCGTGGTGCAGCGGAGTTGGCCGCCCTCCGCAGGACAGAGGATGATCTTGCCGCGATGCGCGACGCAATTTCCAGGATGGAAGCGACGCGAGAAGCGGCCTCCTTCGCTGCCGCCGATCTCGACTTCCACACCGCGTTATTCGCGGCCGGCCACAACGCCTACCTCGGCGCGTTGCTGCAACCTGTTAGGCAGCTATTGATAGATCACCGGGTATTGACGTCGTCGACGGTTGCCGGGCGGCACCATGGCATCGCCGCCCACCGCTCGATCCTCGCAGCAGTCGAGGCGCGAGATGTCGACGGTGCCGGAGGGGAAATGGCCGCCCACATCGATCAAACAATCACGGATGTCATGCGCTCCGGCCCAAGTGAAAGTCAGGGACGGCGAGCACAATGAATCACGAGGCGATCGCCGCGCACGATGCAGAGATCGACCTGCACATCGGCTGGCCCAGATCTTCGCACCACCCCTAATTGCCACCTTGGTGTTGCCCATCCCCGGTTTCCGCGACCGTTGTGCTTCATCCCGGTTGATGTCGTTTCGTCTTCTTCAGTCAGGTTAGGTTGCGTTGCGTCCCGCTGCGTCATGCCAATCGGCGCGAAATAGGCCTTGGTCCTAGACGAATGCGTGGGCAAGAGGTGAGCAAAGGATGAGGCTCGCAGCAATTGATATCGCGTCCGCGAGTCATTCTAGATTCAAAATGGTGCCGAAGGTGGGAGTCGAACCCACACCAACCTTGCGGTTGAACGGTTTTTGAGTTCAGCCAGCTTCCTCCCAAGAAGCCCCGATAACTGCAGTTAGAGCTCGATTCGTATCTGATTTCCTCAGCCGAGTTGCGTTTGTCTTCGTCTTTCTGCATCTGTTCACAACAAAAGCGTGGGCAAAATGTGGGTAAGAGTCCGCTCCTCGCGCAGTTAGCCGGCGGGTCTCGGCGATTGCGCCTTCTCGAGGCGTTGCCGCATGTTGTCGTAGGTCATCCCGCCCTGGATCACCGCCCGCACATAGCCGTCCTTGTCGATGAAGAAGCTATGAGGCAGCCCGGGCGACAATTTATACGCGCCGCTTACGGACTTGTCGTGGTCGAGAGCGAACACGAGCGCCCTGAGCGCGCGCCCGTCGGACCAGGCACGAGCGCTACTCGTGCCTTCTGCTTGATTCACAGCCAGTACAACGAAGTCGTCAGGGTGTTCGGATGCCAACCGCTGCATGTAGGGCATTTCCTCTGCGCAGGTCGTACACCAGGTCGCCCAGAAGTTCAACAGCACCGTTTTGCCACGATAGTCACTGAGTCGCACCGCGCGACCATCGTAGTCAGCAAGGACGAAGTCGGGGGCGATAGAACCCTCGCGTGGAGCCGCGCCTGGCGTGTCTACGCGGCCGGTCTGAATGCGGGTTCCGTCGGCTTCGAGGGCGGTGGGTGGGTCGCCCTTTCGCAGGGAGATAAACGCCAAGACACCAACGATCGCGATGACTGCTACCAAACCGACGATGGGCCGAAGCCGCCGAATAATCTCAGGTTTCTGCATGTCACCCTTCCGCCTCGATTGGAAGCACGACGGTGAAGACCGACCCGGCACCCGGCCGGGACCGCACTTGGACTTCGCCGCCGTGCAACTCGACAATGCCCTTCGTGATCGCCAGCCCGAGCCCGGCGCCATCCGACGTCCCGTCTACGCGCGTTCGTGAGGGTTCGGCACGGTAGAACCGCGTCCAGATGTTCGGGAGATCCTCTTCGGCGATGCCCTCGCCCGTGTCGGAGATCTCGACGGCGGCGTGCCCGTCATCGCTACTCACGAGCACCCGTATCTTTCCCCCCGGTGGAGTGTGCTCGAGCGCGTTGCGCAAAAGGTTAGCTATCGCGCGTTCGAGCCGGTCGCCGTCCAGCATCGCGGCCGGAAGTTCATCCCGAATCGAAAGCTCAATCGCCACGTCGGCGCGTTCCGCTCGGGCGCGCATCGCATCGACCACCTCGGAGACCACCTCATGTACGGTGATGCTTTGGCGGCGGAGCCGCATGGCGCCAGCGTCGATCTGCGCGAGGTCGAACAAGTCATCGATCATGCTGTTCAGCCGCTCGACGTCGCGTCGGATCGTCACGAAGTAGCGCTTCATCTCCACCGGCTCGCTGACAACACCGTCTTCCAACGCATCGACCATGGCCCGAATCGTCGAAAGAGGCGTCCGAAGGTCGTGCGAGATGGCAGCCGTCAACTCGCGGCGCTCGGCGTCCAGGGCGAGGCGTTCGTCGCGAGCGTGTGTGAGTCGTCGCGCTAGCGCCTGAACGTCCTCGGCGAGCTTCGCGACCTCGTCACGCCCCGACACCTCAGTCGGGGTGCTCAGATTCCCGGCCGCAAGATCTCGAATGCCTCGATTGACCTTGGCGATTCGGGCGATGGTCTGGGAAGCCACCCACGTCGTGAAGGAGACACCGATGACGGTACTGAATGCCACCGTCGCCAGTAGTACTTGCAAGTCATGATCGGTCGAGATGAACATCAGCCGGGCAAGCACGACGATGTTTGCGACGAGCACGGCGCTGCCGACGAGCGTAACGAGGATGAATCTGGCGAGGAGCGTCAGGCCGAGGCGGCCATCGACTAGGTGGATCAACAGCCATCCAACGGCGACCGTAACAGCGCCTGAGATGGATAAGTAGACACCGAGTTCGATCAGGTCTCGGCGTGGCGGCGTGAGCATGAATTCAGTCAGAACGACGGCAATACCCGTGGCGCAGCCCAGAACGACACCGCTCAGGAGCCACGATCGACTCGACGTCACATGGCGCAGCGCCTCAACCCTCAAAACGATACCCCGCTCCCCACACCGTCTTCACGTGCCGAGGACGCGATGGGTCGAGTTCGATCTTCTCGCGCAATCGCCGGACGTGGACCGTCACCGTGCTTGCATCGACATCGATGTCCTCATCCCAGAGCGACGCAAGCAGCTGCTCTCGAGCGAAGACCTGCCCGGAGTGACTCGCGAGGTGGTAGAGAAGATCGAATTCGCGGCCAGTGAGCGCGACCCGACGGCCTTCGACCTCAACGGAACGCTCCTGACCGTCGACCTGAATGCGCTCGAATTCGAGACGTCGGGCGTGTGGCGATGCCTTCGTGGTGCGTCGCAGCACTGCTCGCACACGGGCAGCCAGCTCGCGAGGGCTGAAGGGCTTACTGATGTAGTCGTCGGCTCCAAGATCCAGGCCCTTGAGCCGGTCCGGCTCGTCGCCGCGTGCGGTGAGCATGATGATCGGCACGTCGCTGCCCGCGCGGATCGCGCGGCAGACGGTTGCGCCGTCGAGCCTCGGGAGCATGAGGTCGAGGACGATCAGGTCGGCAGGCTGATCGGCGAGTTGGTCGAGCGCCGCCTGTCCGTCGAATGCCAGGCGCACCTCGTGGCCGTCGCGGCGCAGGTAGCGCTCCACGACCTCCGCCACCATCGGCTCATCTTCGACGACGAGAATCCTGCTCATATAGCTCCGCCCATCATAGTCCTAGTTCCTTACGAAAGGCTTACGACGAAGGATGCCGGCCTGACCGTCAAGCCGTAAGATTTCCGTAAGCATTGCACCCTATGCTGGGCCCGTGACCAGCTACGCCCTCAGCGAGACCACGCCCAAACACGCGGCTGCGCCGCCATCGCGGCTGTGGGTCTACACGAATTTCGACTGCAATCTGGCTTGTACGTACTGCCTGACGTCATCTTCCCCGGCAGCTGAACGGCGAGCGCTCCCGCCAGGCGCATACTTCCAGCTCATCGACGAAGCCGTGGCGGCGGGCATCGACGAGGTATTCCTCACTGGCGGCGAGCCGTTTCTCCTGCCCGACATCTTCGAGAAGCTCACGTACGCCGCCGAACGCCTGCCGACGACCGTCCTGACGAACGGCATGTTGCTGAAGCGTCAACGCCTCCAGTTGCTGCGCGGGCTATCACACCTCCCACTCACGCTGCAGGTGAGCCTGGATGGCCATGTCGCCGAGATCCACGATGCATATCGTGGCGCGGGCTCGTGGGCGTCGACGGTGGCTGCGATTCGGTGTTTACACGCCAGTGGGTTCCGGGTTGCGATCGGCGCGACGGAGACACCCGTCAACGCGGCATACGCAGACGAGTTGCGCAGCTTCGTGTGCGAACTAGGCATCCCCGAGGAAGCGTTCTTCCTGCGGCCTCTCACGAAGCGAGGCTTCAGCCATGAGGGCATCGAGTTGAAGGCCGAGGACATAGCGCCCGAATTAACGGTTACCGCGGAAGGTGTGTTCTGGCATCCCCAATCTGCGGGCGAGGCGATGCTCCTTTCTCGCGAAATCTTGCCGCTGCGTGATGCAATGCAGCTCATGCAAACGAACCTCGACGTCATCGCGGCGGGCGGTCCGGTGCCGCAACGATATCGCTGCGCATAGAAAGTGAAGGGTCCGATGACGAATGCACTGGTCATGGCCGATTCGCCGGCTTGGCGCGGGCAACTGGTCTCTTACGGGATCGCGTTCCTCCGCGTCGGCTTCGGGCTGCTGTTTCTGACGCAGGGCATCTCGAAGGCGACGGGTTGGGATGGTATCCACCCATTCCCGGGCTTTCTCATCGACTATGACGGCGCGAAGGGGATCCTTGCATTTGACGTGCAGACCCACCCTGTTGGCATCTACAAGGACTTCATCGATAACGTCGTCCTTGAACACTACACCTTCTTCGGCGTCATGCTCACCATCACCGAGATCTCGATCGGATTAATGCTCGTCACCGGAGCGTTCGCAAACGTCGGTGCCCTTATCGGCGCGATGTCTGTGCTCCACCTGAACTTCGCCAACTGGGACCGAAACATCTGGGCCTGGGAGTACGCCGTCGAGTGGATCCCGCTGATCGCGCTCGTGCTCATCGGGTCAGGCCGCCATCTCGGTCTCGATGAAGCATCTTCGAAGTTGCTACCGCCGCCATTGAGACGCTGGCCGTTGACCGGCTGAGCAGGAAGGAACAGATCCATGCAGGCAACGCAGGCACACACCGGCTACCGCGAAGCCCTTGAATCCATCATCGAGAAGGTCGTCGCGCCGATGGCGATCGAGATCGACCGCTCCGCCGCATTCCCGCGCGCCGCGATGACCGAGCTCGCGCAAGCGGGTCTCCTCGGCCTCGTCAGCGCGCCCGAGGTCGGCGGTATAGGGCTCGGCCATCGCGCCGCGGCGGACGTTGTCGAACGGTTGGCCCAGCAGTGCGCTTCGACAGCGATGGTCGTGTGCATGCACTACGCAGCGACCGCTGTAATCGAAGCGCACGGCTCGAAGGAAGCGAGGGAAGCCGCCGCCTCGGGACGCGCGATCGCGACGCTCGCGTTCTCTGAGGCTGGATCGCGTAGTCACTTCTGGGCGCCGGTGAGTTCGGCGACGCGCGAAGGCGAGAGCGTCCGCCTCGATGGACAGAAGAGTTGGGTGACCTCGGCCGGTGAAGCAAACCTGTATGTCTGGTCGAGCCGTCCCGCAAACACGGAGGGCGCAAGCACGCTCTGGTTAGTGCCGGCCGGTACGGCTGGCCTGCGTGTGCCGGCGCCATTCGACGGGCTGGGGCTGAGAGGTAATTGTTCGAGCCCGATCCTCGCGGAAGGCGCGACGATCCCGGCATCATCGATGCTCGGACCGGACGGCGGCGGCTTCGACGTGATGATGGGCGTTGTGCTGCCGTACTTTCAGCTGATGAGCGCCGGCTTCTCGGTGGGCACGATGGAGGCCGCGACGACGAAGGCAGCCGCGCACGTCGGCGGGGCGAGGCTCGAGCACCTGGAGCAGTCGCTCGCCGATCTGCCGACGGTCCGCGCGTACGTGGCCCGCATGCGGGTCAAGACCGACATGGCTCGGGCGCTGACGCTCGATGCCGTCCTGGCCGCGGAGACCGGTCGCGAGGATGCGATGCTGCGCATTCTCGAGTCCAAGGCTGCGGCAGGGGAAGCCTCCACCGAGGTGACCGACCTCGCGATGCGCGTTTGTGGCGGCGCTGCCTTCCGAAAGGAAGCGGGCATCGAACGCCACTTCCGTGACGCGCGGGCCGCCACGGTGATGGCGCCGACGACCGACGTGCTCTACGACTTCATCGGCCGCGCCGTCTGCGGTCTACCGCTGTTCTAAGGGAGTTCATGGTGACGAATGACACGATTGTCCTGGGCGCAGTCGCATATGACCCGAAGGTCGTGACGATCTGGGACGGATTCAAGCGATACTTCGCGAGCCGCGGCTTCTCCTTCGACTACGTGCTGTACTCGAACTACGAACGCCAGGTAGAAGCGCTGCTGAACCGACAGATCGACGTCGCATGGAACTCACCGCTCGCCTGGATCAGGGCGCAGCGACTGGCGAAGGCACGTGGCCTCGAGGTCTCCACGTTCTGCATGCGCGACACCGACCGCGACAACCGGTCGGTGATCGCCGTACGAGCAGACGCCGGCATCAGCACGATCGCCGACCTGCGAGGGAAGACGGTCGCTGTTGGCGCTATCGACTCCCCGCAGGCGACGCTGATCCCGCTCGATCACCTGCGGCGCGATGGTCTGACGCCGGACAAGGACTTCGTCGTGCTTCGCCACGAGCTGTTGGGTGGGCTCCACGGCGACCACGTCGGGGGCGAGCGCGACGCCGCTGCGTCGTTGATGGCAGGGACTGCCGACGCCGCCTGCATGCTGGAATGGAACTATCGCTCATTCATCGGCGATGGCCTGTTTCCCCCGCTCCAGACCGTCGTACTCGCTCGCACGGACCCATATGACCATTGCAACATGACGGCTGGGCCTGCAGTCCCGCAGGCTGCGGTTGCCCTCTTCCGCGACGCGCTGCTCGCCATGGACGCCTCCGACCCCGAGGTGAATCGCCTGTTTGAACTCGAGGGCCTGACCAGGTGGTGCGACGTGCGACTCGACGCGTACGCCGCTCTTGAGACGGCGGTCGACGCGCTCGGATTCTACGACGCACACGGTGCGATCCTGCGCGCGGAGTACGCGTACTGATGCGAAGACGCAACTGCATCGTAGTGATGGCGCGCGAGCCGTCGCCCGGCTCGACGAAGACCCGGCTCGCCGCCGCGCTCGGCGACCAGGCCGCCGCTTCGGTCTACGAGGCCTTCCTGCTCGACACCATCGCTACCTGTCGACGCGTCGACGCGCCTCTGCTCGTCTCCTACGCGCCCGACAGCCCCGACGCGGCGCGCTACTTTCGCGACATCGCACCTGAAGCCGTGTTCGCCGCCCAAGCGGAGGTGCCGTTCGGTGCGCGGCTCTCCGCTGCGATGCACGTGGCGTTCGACAGCGGCTGCGAACGCGTCTTGGTCATCGGTTCGGATATACCCCATATGCAATCCGCGTGGCTCGACGACGCTTTTGCGTCGCTCGACGATCACGACGCGGCACTCGGCCCCACGCACGACGGTGGATACTACCTGCTGGCGCTGCGAGCTCCGGAACCGCGACTGTTCGATGACATCGACTGGAGCAGCGGACGCGAGCTCGGCCAGACGCGCAGCCGCGCAAGCCAGTTGGGACTCCGGGTGAAGGACGTCCGCGACACGTTTGATATCGACAACATCGCCGACCTTTTGGCGCTGCAGGGACTCATCCAGGCGAACGGCGCGGACGCCTGCCCACGCACCGCGGACGTACTGACGCATCTCAATCTGACGGAGCTGTCACGCGTTGAGACACCCGTTCGATGACGAGTGCGGTGCCGCTGCGCGAGATCGATCGACGGGGCGAGCTGGTCTCCCGCCTGCCGAACGAGCTCTACATCGAGACGACGAATCGTTGCAATCTCAGGTGCCGCACCTGCCCACAATACTGGGGCATGGACGAGGATCCGGCGGATCTGACGGTGGGACAGGTCGATCGAATCCTCGACTGCTTCCGGGGCGTGAATCGCGTCGTCCTCCACGGCATCGGCGAGCCGCTGCTGAACAGAGCGCTCCCCGAAATAATCGCCGCGGTGAAGCGGCGTCATGCGTACGCGCTCTTCAACACGAACGGCCTCTTGTTACGCGGCGCGGTCGCGCCAGCGATTGCGTCCAGCGGACTGGACGAACTGCGGGTGTCCGTGGACGCAGCATCGCCGGAGACCTACGAACTCGTGCGAGGCGCCGACGGCTTCGACCGTATCGTCCAGAATCTGCGCGACTTCACGGCCATGAAGCGTGAGACAGGCGCGGCGGGCCCCCGCGTGTCGTTATGGATTACGGGCATGAAGACAAACGTCCGTGAGTTGCCCGCACTCGTCCAACTCGCTCACGAGATCGGGGTTGGCGAGGTGTATCTCCAACGCCTCGTCTACTCCGAGCGCGGTCTCGCCGCCGAAGCCGAAGCGCTGTACGGGCGTGCCGAGCGCGAAGATCTCGACGCAATTCATACAGCACAAACACTTGCAAACGGACTGGGCGTGGCACTGCGCGGCTCGGGAGAAGCGTCGTCCGGCGGACTGTTGCCGGCACCGGGCGCTACCACCTACCGGGATTGCAGGCGCCCGTGGTCGCTGATGTACGTCACCGCCAATGGCAACGTGTTGCCGTGTTGCATCGCACCCTTCACCGCCGTCCCCTATGGTGAGATCGTGCTCGGAAACCTGTTCGAAGATGCAGCGGAGACGATATGGAACGGACCGCGTTACCGGGATTGGCGGCGCAGCATGCTATCGGACAAGCCGCCGGCCGCGTGCGAGGGCTGCGGCGCTGGCTGGAGCCTGTAGCACTCACTCGCCTCGTCGCCACGCGCTGGACGGAAGTTGCCGCGTATACAGCGACGATCGTTAGCTGTCTGGCGTTCGCGAACTTCGCGCTGGATCGCCATCGCGTGTTCGAGAGCAATGCGTACGACTTCGGCTTCTTCGACCAGATCATCTGGAACACGTCGCATGGCCGCTGGTTCGAGACGAGTTTCACGCCGCATAACTTCCTCGGACAGCACTTCCAGCCGGTTCTGCTGATGTTTGCGCTCGCCTACCGCCTCGGCGCCAGCATCGAACTGCTGCTTATCACGCAGGCCGTGTTCGTCGCGGCTGCTGCCGTGCCGCTGTACTACGCGGTCCGAAAGGCCACCTCAAGCGGAAACGCCGCCCTGGCGATGAGCGTTGCCTTCCTGATTAGCCCGCAACTCCACCACGCGCTCGACTTCGATTTTCATCCGGAGCTGGTGGGCTTCTTCTGGGTATTTCTCGCGCTCTATTTCGTCGTCGCGAGGAGGCCCGTCGCGGCGATCGTCTCACTCCTTCCGCTGCTGTTGCTGAAGGAGGACATGCCCCTCATCCTCGGGGCGTTCGCGGTCCTCATCTTCGCGCGCGGATTCAGGCGTGAGGGGATGGCGCTCTTTGCCATCGCAGCAGGTTACGCAGTGGTTGTTGTTCTCGTTCTCATGCCGTGGATCCGCGGAGGTTCAGGAGACCTCACCGAGCGGTACGGTTATCTGGTCGCCGATTCGACGTGGTGGTCCATCGTGCCCGATGTCACGTTGCGCTCCCTCCAGCAACTCTGGGCTGAGCCTCTCGCGGCCATTCTGCGTCTCGGCGCATCAGTCGGCTTCCTCGGGCTGCTAAGCCCCCTCGCGATGCTCGTTGCGGTTCCTTCCTACCTTCTTGCGGCGCTCTCTGACCACCCGCAGCAGTCGCGCCTCGAGCTGCACTACGCCATGGCCCCGCTCGCCCTCACGTGGGTTGCGGCGGTACTCGGCCTGCAGCGACTGGCTCGAGTTCACCTACACGCGCTGCGCGCGACCAACGCGGCCAGGGTCGTTGGCGCCAGCGTCGTGCTCATCTGCAGCATCGTGGCGTTCGTGCTGTCGAGTCCCTACTCGCCGCGCAGCCCGCAACGAGCGCCGAACGCTGCACACCAGGCCCTGATTTCCCGAGCGTTGGAGTTGATTCCCGCGGACGGCCCCGTCAGCGCGCAGGGCACGCTCTTGCCGCACCTGTCTCAGCGACAGCATATCTACGAGTTCCCGGATCTCCAGGATGCCGAGTTCGTCGTCGTTGATCCCTCATTGCCCACCACGGGGCAGACTCGGGAAGCCGGATACGAGAGAGAGATCGACGCACTGACCAAGCGCGGCTACGAGGTGATATTCAACGAGGACGGCGTGAAGGTATTCAGGAGAGCGCGATGACCGTCGCTGCGATCATCCCCGCTCTCAACGAGGAGCGCGCAATCGCACAGGTCGTCGCCGGTGTACCACGCGGCCTCGTCGATACCATCGTTGTTGTGAACAACGGCAGCGTCGACCAAACAGCCGCGGTGGCGCGCGCGGCCGGAGCAACGGTCGTCGAGCAGCCCGAGCGAGGGTACGGCGCGGCGCTCATCGCCGGCGTCGCAGCGATTCCTCATGCTGATGCGTACGTCTTCATGGACGGGGACTCGAGCGACGTCCTGGACCATCTCGCCGAGATGCTGCGAATGGTACGCACGGGCGAGGCGCAGCTTGTACTGGGCGTGAGGGAGGGCGCGGTCGAGCCCGGGTCGTTGTTATGGCACCAGAAACTGGGCAACCGCCTCGTGACGTGGATGATCTCCCGCATCAGCCGTCGCAATCTCCGCGACCTTCCACCACTAAAGGTCATCGACGGAGACACTTATCGCTCGCTGGAGATGCGCGAGCGCACCCATGGTTGGACTGCGGAGCTGATCACTAAGGCCGCTGTGCGGGGCGTGTCGATCGCGGAGGTAGAGACTGGATATCGGAGGCGGATCGGCGAATCGAAGGTCAGCGGCTCACTTCGTGGCAGCCTGCTCGCTGGCTATCGCATCATCGCGGCCGTCGTCCGCGTCTGGCGCACGGAAGAAAGGGCGCGATGAGCAAACGGCCCTCCGCGTCATTGCCAAGCGTTTGGCAGCATGGGTGGGAGTGTTCGACATCTGTTGAGATTCCTCGGCTGACGCTTTGTCTCGTTCTTACCTGTGCCGGTTTGTTGTTCGCCGCCTGCGGAGCGGATGACCGCGGTTCGCCGCGGGTGTTGGGCTCGCCCAATCGCGCGAGTTTGCGAGTCGAGCGCGTCGTTTCCGCCGATCTTCCCGCTGCGTTCGCCTTCAGCCCTGTCGACGGCCAGCTCTGGTACGGAGAGCTGCAGAACGGCCGCATCTTCTCCGGTGGTAGTCAACGCTGGGACTTCGCTGTCTCAACTGGAGGCGAGAGCGGCCTTCAGAGCATAACCATCTCGCCGGACGGTCACCATCTCTTCGTCTATCTTTCCGTCCCGACGGGCGATCCGCAAGACCCGAAGTCTGATGGCGGTGAAGGCCAGGTGAGCCGTGTCGTGAGACTCAGCATCACCAGCGACGGGTCACTCAGCGATCCACGGACGATCCTCGAGGTGCCGTCGACCGGTATCCACAACGCCGGCACCGTCGGATTCGGGCCCGAAGGCGCGCTCTACGTGAACATCGGCGACAACCATGACTTCGGCGAATCGCAGGACCTCGCCTCGCCGTTCGGCAAGATCCTGCGCATCACGTCGGAAGGGACGTCCTATCCAGGCAACCCGTTCATCGGCCGGCAAGACGCCGACCCGCGCGTCTGGGCGTACGGCATCCGCAACACGTCCGCGTTTTCGTGGCTCCCTGACGGCAGGATGATCGGCGCCGACAACGGCGACACGGGCGACGACGAGATCAACGTTCTAGAGGCGGGCGCAAACTACGGCTGGCCTCCCGCAGAGCTGCCAAGGTCCGGTGAGACGGCACCGACACGCGTGTTCCGCGAGACCATCGCTCCTGCCGGACTCGCTCGCGCGCCCGCGTATTTTTCCTGGTCGCGCGACGACGTCCTTGTATGCGGTTTCGTCTCGCGCAAGATGGTGCTCGCGGATACAGCTGACCCTGCGGCCACGCCTCAGGGGATCGTCGATGGTTGCTCGCTCCGCGTAGTCCTTGCGCCGGATGGAAGCGTCGTATTCTCCAACGAGCACGGCATCTGGCGGCTGATTCTCGATTGATCGACCCACACCGCCCGGTTCCCTCCCGTTCTATGGCCGGAACTGTGCACCCGTGTCCCTGCCCCGCCGGACGCTTCTCCGTGCGGTGACCGCCGGGGAGACGCCTGACCCAATATTGCTCGCCCCGGTCCCAATGCCGAGAACGCCGTCCGAGTGGCAGAGCGTCGCGTCTGGCCCATGGATCAGCTCACGGCAGAGTTGAAACGGGAGTAACGACGAAGTGCTCCTATGGCTGTCGCAGCTAGGGAGAATGACCGCGACCTACGTCCCGAGGGCCTTGGGATGACGTTGGGCGAGTTCTTCCGAATCGTGCAGGACGAGCACCACGATCTGGTTCACCTGGAACAGCTTGCCGGCGAACGAAACCGATGACTTGGTGGATAGACGATCCGATTTGTCATCCGGCCTATACTGCTCGCTGAAGCGAGGGAAGCTGCGATGGCAGACGCGCAAAACGTGTCCGCGTGCATAGCGGACGGAGAGAAGGCGCTCGCCGCCGGCGATTGGTCGGCGGCGCGGGGTGCCTTCAATGAGGCAGCCGCTCACTCAGCTGAACCGCGCGTACTGGAAGGCCTTGCGCGGGCGCTCTGGTGGAGCGGCGAAGCGGAACCCGCGCTCGATCTTCGACGTAAGGCGTACGCCGGGTATCGGCGTGCCCGGGACCTCAGCAGTGCTGCGCGCGTTGCGCTCTGGATCGCTGACGAGTACCTCACGTTGTACAACAATGCCGCCGCATCGCGGGGTTGGCTTAGGCGAGCGGAGCGACTGGTCGAGCGACGGCGTACCGCCGACGCCGGCTGGCTGAACCTGGCGTATGCGCGTTGGGCAGCCGATCCGCGCGAGCAAGAGCGTTGCGCTCGTCGTGCTCTCAGCATCGCTCGCGCGCATGACGACGGCGATCTCGAGCTGGTCGCGCTCTCGAGGCTCGGCCTTGCCCGCGTGCTGCAGGGCCATATCGATGATGGCGTGGGGTGTTTCGACGAAGCGATGGCGGGCGCCACTGGCGGTGAGGCGTCGCGACTGGAAACCATCGGCGATGTCTACTGCGATCTGTCGCGCGCTGCCGAGGTCATCGGTGAAGCAAGCCGGCTGATGCAGTGGGCCGAGGTCATGATGAGCTTTCTGGGTCGCGGCCACATGCTGTTCGTGGCGTTCTGCTCGACCTGCTGCGGCGAGCTCTTGCTCGGCGAAGGGAACTGGTCCGAGGCGGAAGAGCAGCTCCTCTCCGGGATCGCGATGCTCGAGGCGAGCGGACAGCGATCGCGCTGCGTCCATCCGTCGACCACGCTCGCAACGCTTCGGGTGGCACAGGGCCGGCTCGAGGACGCCGAAACGATCCTAGCGCCGTACGCCGCGTTGCCCGAGGCGGCGATTCCCTTCGCCCGTCTGGCGCTGCTCGGCGGGCGTGCGAAGGTCGCGGTGATGCGCCTGACCAGGGAGCTCGCGCGGGCCGGCTCCGGCAACCTCGCCACCGTGCCCATGCTGTCACTCCTCGTCGAGGCGCACATTGCGGCAGGAGACACGGCTTCGGGCCGAAGCGTCGCCGCTCAGATCAGACGTCTCGCGGATCGAGCGGCAACAGCGCATTTCAGTGCCGTCGCGGCTGTCGCCGATGCGCGCGTGAAGGTCGCGCTGGGCCGGCGAGGCGCCGCCGACTCGCTGGCCGACGCGGCAGCGCTGTTGTCCGAATGCGGGCTGAAGTATGAAGCAGCGCGAGCCCGGTCGGACTTTGCGATGGCCGCCGGAGAGGGTGACCCGGAGCTGGCCGTCGACGAGGCCGAGCGCGCACTCCACGAGTTCGAAGAACTCGGCGCCAGTCATGACGCCGACCTGACGCGGCAGCTGCTCCGAAAACTCGGCGCTCGAGCGCGCACCGGACCGAAGGGCGTCGGCTTGCTCACCGAACGGGAACGCGGGGTGCTGGAGCTTCTCGGCCACGGCCTGACAAACGCAGAGATTGCCGGCCGGCTCTTCATCAGCGTCAAGACTGCCGGACATCACGTCAGCAACATCCTCTCCAAACTCGGGCTGCGCAGCCGAAGCGAAGCGGCGACGTACGCCGTGATCAACCTGGCAAAAGTCCGACCCTCAAAATAGGGAACCCTCCCCATCCTCAGCGACCGTTGCGGTGCGATGTTGACTGGGCCAGCGCGGACGCAGTCGTCCGCGGGGTCCTGAACGTGGGAGGTTATTCGCTATGAAGTCACTCATATTGCTGGCGTCGGCGGTCGTTCTGGGGTTGCTCGGCCTCGGTACAACGTCGGCCAGCGCCCAGCAGCCTAAGGAACCGGAAGCGGTCGTGAGGGCGATGTTCGACGCCTTCAACAACGGCGACATCGAGCAGTTCTCGTCGTACCTCAGTGATGACGCGACCGCGACGAGACTCTGCGGCCCGGCTGCCCCATGCAAGGGCAAGGCGGCGATCGCGCAAGCGACCCAGGCGGAGATCGCCGAAGGTGTGCACGCTGACATCCGAGATCTCTCCGTAAACGGAGGCACGGTCGTTGTCCACATCTCCGAGGCCGCCGCGGGCTTTGCTGAGCTCGGCATCGAGCGCGTCTACATCACGGTGACGTTCACGGTGGTGGATGGGAAAGTCACGCATTTCGATGATGTGCTCGATCTGAGCGATCCGCAGACCGCGAAGTTCGCGCAAGCGCTCGGAGAGGGTGAATCTGCCCCCGCCGAACCGCGAACCGTCCCGTCGACCGGGACGGGTGGCAGCTCTCGGCGCGACAATTTTCCGCTTGTGCCGGTCCTGCTCCTCGCGCTGGCAGGTTCGGTGGTGCTGGCGGCGGGCGTTCGGACGGAACGTCGGCACCGTGCGTGAGACTCACCGCGAACACTGCCTCGAGCCGCAAGCCGTCGCCAACGCGCTCTACACAATGATCAACGCGCGCCGCCTGGGAGAGTTCGATCATCTGGTGCATCGCCGGTTCGAGGGACACGGGTTCGCCGAGGGCGGGCGGGAGGAGTGGAAGCGCGCGCTGCGTTCCCTCCTCCGCGCTTTCCCGGATCTTGATGTCTCCCCAGAACAGATCTTGACGATCGACCAGCATGTTGTGGCGCGGCTCAAGTATCACGGCACGCAACGGCGGTCGTTCGCCGGTGTTCGGTCGGGGAGATCAATCACCGTTGCCGGGGTCGATTTGCATGTCGTCCGTGATGGACGGATCGCGAGCACCTGGTCGCTGATTGATCTGTTGTCGCTTGCTGGCCAGCTCACCGAGATTCGCGACGGACGGCCAGGTAACGCGTCCAGTCGTGCATTGAATCGCAATGGTTCCGGGTAGCCAGGACTCGGCCGCATGCATGGTTTTGGGCTGGGCTGGCAACGCGGCTTGGCGGTTTCCGCGACCGTTGTGCTTCATCCCCGTTGGCTTCGATTGTAACCAACACGTCCTGTGAATCGCCGTTGGGTCACAGGTAAGGAGCGCGCGACAGGCTCGTGCATGAGCGCATAATCGGTAAAGGGTGGGCAAAAGGTGAGCACGGGTCTCGAGCGCGTTGAGAACGTGCCCTGTTTTCGTCCGTTTTAGATTCAATTTGGTGCCGAAGGTGGGAGTCGAACCCACATGAGCCTTGCGGCCCAACGGTTTTTGAGTTCAGCCAGCTTCGTCCCAAGAAACCCCATTTAGTGTAGTTAGAGCGCGATTCGTATCTGATTTCAGCAGTCGAGTTGCGATTGTCTTCGTCTTTTTGCATCTGTTCACAACAAAAGCGTGGGCAAAATGTGGGCAAGAATCCAGGATGCCGACGACGACCCTCGTCCATCTGCGGCTCGTCCTCGTTGCGTGTCTGGTGCTGACGGTCGCCTGCATCGCGATGTGGCAGCCTGAGGCGATTCGCGATCTACCCCATCGCTCGGGACGAACTTCCAGGCCAGCACGGCTCGAACCTCGCGCGAGGACGCACATCAAGCATCTCCCAGCGGACGGTCCGGTGCGACTTCGCGCATCGTCGTCGCGGCGAGAACGGCGAGCTCGCCGTCCTGGAAGAACCGAGTGACTACGAAGTGCGTGCGTCCTCGCTTCTTTTCGCGCCGGCTCTCAAGAATGAACTTCGGGCCGACGATCGGCTCGAAGTAGTCGACCCGCATGTTGGTCGTCGCCAACCAGCCAGGCGTGACGCCGCGCTGCGCACTGGATCGCACGGTGAACAACGCGATGAGATCGACGTAGGTCGGGGTGAAACCGCCGAACAGCTGCCCCCGAGGGTTACGCACGTGATCGGGCAGGTGGGCCGAGACCCGCACGTACCCGTCCGCTTCTTCCAGAAGATCCCATGCCCAGGCTTCGAGGAAGTCGCCGGCCGGATGGCCGCGGCCGACCAGCCGACCGGGCTCGGTCGTGGCCCATGGGCGCACCCTTACCTGGTCTTCGCCTAGCGCGGCATTCTCCGGCCGAGGCGTGGTCATGGCTGCAACACTATGCGCCGGTCGTGACTGGCCGGCGAGTTCCAAACGGTCTCGACCTCGCAGAGCGCCGCGGGTGCGCTGTCGATGGTCAACGTCCCGGAGGCAAGCAGATCGATGAGCGCTGGCAGCTCGGAGGCGATCTCAGCTGGCGACGTAGATCCCTGTCCGCTTCCCATGGCGGATCTGCTCGGCGCAGGCGGGCGTGAGGGACGGCCGCTTGGCCCGTCGACCGTCCGCTACGTGCACCGTATCGTCCGGAAGGCGCTCCACGAAGCGGTCCGCTCGAACCCGCTGTTCCGCAACCCGGCGGACCTCGCCAAGCCGCCGCGCGCCAACCCACCAGGCAACTTCAAGACGTGGAACGCCGAGGAGCTGAGGACGTTCTTGGGAGCCTGCGCGACCCAGCGGCTATACGCCGCGCTCCGGCTGGCAGCGATGACAGGGATGCGCCGCGGCGAGGTGCTCGGGTTGCGCTGGCGCGACGTCGAAGTGGACCAGAGCCGGCTTGCCGTCGTACAGGCGCTCATCTTGGTCGAGAACAAGCTGACCTTTTCCCAGCCGAAGACGGCGCGGGGCCGGCGGCTCGTCGCGCTCGACGGCGAGACGATCGCGGTGCTCAAGGCCCACCGCGCCCGGCAGAACGCGGAGAAGCTTGCCCTCGGTGCCGCGTACCAGGACGGCGGGCTGGTCTTCGCGAAGGAGGACGGCAGCCCCGTGCATCCCGGCCACCTCACCGTCCTCTTCCAGCGCCTCGCTCGCCAAGCCGGCCTGCCCCGCATCCGGCTCCACGAACTGCGGCACTCCCACGCGACGCTGGCCTTCGCCGCAGGCGTGCATCCGAAGGTCGTGTCCGAGCGATTGGGGCACGCCAGTCCTGCCTTCACGATGCAGGTCTACAGCGGCTCGGTACAGGCGCTGCACGACGAGGCGGCGAAGACGATCGCCGCCGCCGTGGCGGGCCGTAAGGCCTAGTCGGTTTGCACTTTGGTGCGCTAACGAGCAAGAGAGCCTCCATAGCGAGGCTCTCGTAGATTCAAACTTGGCACCCCCGGTAGGATTCGAACCTACGACAATCGGATTAGAAGTCCGGTGCTCACCGTCGTTATCACGAAGGCGACGACGTCTGGAACGTTGAACCCGGTCGCGCACCAGGGGCGGTTCGGGCATCGACGCTTGTTCCGAGGGAAATCACGACGGTCACAGTTTGGTGAGATTCGAGAAAACGAAGCATAGCCCGCGAGAGGCTTGGCTTCGATCTCCGCCTTTCTGATACGCACCATAATTCGGGCTCGCTGAGCCCGAAAACAGATTCGAAATGGTAGCGCCAGCGGGATTCGAACCCGCGGTCTCCGCCTTATAGAGCGCCTTATTCTATCCCGAACTGTCCCAAGCCATGGCGCTGCGTACCGCGCGAATCTGACATCGGTCACGCGTGTCACGTTCTTCCACGTTGCTCCCAACGCGTTTCGCGGCGAATGGTCACAGTTAGGTCACCGAGAATCCATACGCTGATCAGCGCGAAAACCCGCTCAACGCGCCGCGTCGCCAACGAGCTGAACGCAGGCACACGGCGTGATACCGGGAACGCGTTCACTCTCCGGAGCCATTGATCGAACCCCTTTGCGGATCACTCTGAGTCGCCTGCGTGTGTGCTCCAATTGCGCAATGCGTTCGTCGATCTGAGCCAGCGTATCTCGAATCGATCCCTCCAGCGCTCGGCGCACGTCGCCGCAGTGGGCCTCGTGGGCGACGCCTACGATGAGAGCTACCCGGTCTAGGGGCAACTCGAGCTCACGCAGCCCGCTGGCGAGCCGAAGCGAGGCGAGATGCGGCTCGGTGTAGTCCCGGTAGCCGTTCTTGCTGCGGATCGGCTGGGGGAGCACCCCGCGTCGCTCGTAGTAGCGGATTGTGTCGGCAGTTAGGCCCGTTTCACGGGCCGCCTGGCGGATCTTCATTATTCGCCTCCTTGACCTTCGAGTGACTCCATAGTCTATCGTAGCAATACCGGGGTTGCAGAACGCGCAGCACCCCTCGCGAGAGATCCAGATCGAAGGGGACGAGCGTGGACGTGTATGACCTGGTGATCATCGGCGGCGGCGCTGGCGCCTTCGCCGCCGCCACAAAGGCGACCGACCTGGGGCTGCGCTCCGTCATGATCAACGACGGCCTGCCGCTCGGCGGCACCTGCGTCAACGTCGGCTGCGTGCCGAGCAAGCACCTCCTCGCCGTCGGTGACGAGTACTACTACCCGCAACACCCGGTGTTCGACGCCCTGCGGAACGGGCACAAATCGAGCTTCGATTTCAGGGCCGCCATCAGCGAGAAGCGTCGGTTGGTCGATGCGCTGCGCGACTCGAACTACAGCGACGTGCTCGCCAGCTTCAACGGGCAGGTGGAACTTATAGGGGGACGAGCGCGCTTCCTCTCCGACCATGAGGTCGAGGTGAACGGCCGGAGGCTGACCGGACGCAAATTCCTCATTGCCACCGGCTCGCGGCCGTCGATCTTGCCGTTCCCCGGAATCGGGACGGTCGAGTACCTGACCAATCGCACTGCGATGGACCTCGAGGACCAGCCGGCATCGATGATCGTCATCGGCGCCGGCCCGATCGGGCTGGAGATCGGGCAGATGTTCCTGCACTTCGGGACGAAGGTGACCGTGCTGGAAAAGATTCCGCAGATTCTTCCCCGCGTCGAGCCCGAAATTGCCGAAGAGCTGCAGCGCGCGCTTGAAGGCGAGGGGATGGAGATCAGCTGTGCCTGCGAGATCATCCGCGTCTGGCAGGAGGGGAACACCCGGTGCGTCGAAGCAGACGTCATGGGCGAGCGCCGGACGTTCTCGGCGGACGCGCTGCTGCTGGCCACCGGCGTGGTCCCGAACTCCGACGACCTCGGCCTGGAGCACGCCGGCGTGCGCATCGACCGCCGCGGCTACGTCGAGGTGAACGAGTTCCTCGAGACGACTGCGCCTGGGATCTACGCGGCCGGCGATGTCACCGGCAAAGCCGCCCTCGAAACCGTCGCGGCCAAGGAAGGCGCAACCGCGGCAGGTAACGCTCTCGACGCTGCCGGGAAGACGATCAACTACGAGCATGTCCCGGCGGCTGTTTTCACCAACCCGCAGGTGGCGACCGTAGGGCTCACCGAAGCGCAGGAGATGGAGCGATTCGGCGCCTGCTCGTGCCGCACCGTCGAGGTCGCGCGCATTCCGAAGGCGCAGGCGGTGAAAGAGACGCGGGGTCTCATCAAGATGGTCATTCATCCCGAGAGCAGCAAGATCCTCGGCGTGCATATCGTGGCGCCACTGGCGGCGGACCTCATTCACGAGGCGACGCTCGCTGTGAAGTTCGGCTTGACCGTGGACGACATCATCGACACCGTCCACGTCTTCCCAACACTCAGTGAAGGCATCAAGCTCGCCGCCCAGGCCTTCACGCGCGATATCAGCGTGATGAGCTGTTGCATCGTTTAGCGCGGCGGCGGCGTAGAGAGAACGGAGGACATCTATGGAACGAGAGCGACATCTGTGACAGCCGTGAGCATCCCGCGAGGGGATGCCCTCCACCAGTTCGTGCTGGAGACGTTTGCCGCGACCGGGCAATCGCCGACGCTCGAGCAGATTCGGGAGCGCTTCTCGCTCCGGACGCTGAGCGAGGCCGACGCCATGGTTGCGGCGCTGGAACGAGCGGGATCGATCCACCGCAACCCAGGCGATGGCGCCATCACCCACGCCTATCCGTTCTCGAACGAACCCACAGCGCACCGCGTGCGTTTGGCCGACGGCCCGGAGGTGTTCGCGATGTGCGCTATCGACGCGCTCGGCATGCCGTTCATGCTGCGAAAGGACGCCGACGTCCTGTCTACCTGCGTCGGGTGCGGCGCGGAGGTGCGCGTGAATGTACGCGACGGTCACGTCACCGCGCACACGCCGCCAGATGTAGCGGTATGGCTCGGCGAGATGTCCGAGGGCTGCGTGGCGGCGACAGACCTTTGCCCGGACCTCAACTTCTTCTGCTCGCCTGCGTGCATCGACGCCTGGACGAGCGCACACCCGGAGAAACATGGTCAGCGGCTCAACCTCGACGAGGCGTTGACGCGTGGTCGCCAGGTCTTCGAAGGGTTGCTGTACGGGACGGACGGCTGCTGTGCGGAATGAAACTTTCTGGGAAGGCCACATGAACGCTGGTGAGGTGATGACGTGAACAAGACGGCGGCTCCTTTCGCGCTCGCGGCGTTGCTCTGCCTTCCGTGTCTGCTACCGGTCATCGCCGCCGTCATCGGCGTCGCGGCGTTTTCGGCGATGGGCGGCTGGCTTGCCGGCAACGCTCTCGCGGTCGCACTGGGGTCGAGTGCTGCCGCTGTGGGAGCCGCGTTCGTGACCTACGTTGTGTTGGCGCGGCGCCGGCGGACGAATTGTGAGCCGTCCGTGCACTTCGAAGCGGAGAGGGAGATGAGCGGACGATGAGTCGAGAGACAATTGCGAAGCGCGGTGCAATCGCGGGCGCCCTGGCATCGTTCGCCGTCGGGTTCGTCTGCCTGGCCTGCATCCTCCCGGTGGTGGGTGGAATCATCGGTATCTCAGTCCTGGTGACAGCCGTGGGCGGCGTCGCGGAGGACCGTGTGCTCACGGTGGCAGGCGTTGCCATGTTGGCGACAAGCCTGGCGCTCGGCGCGTACGTGCTGGTCGCGAGGCGAAGAAGCGCTCAGGCGTGCGCCGTCGAGGAACTCGATCTCGTGTCGGAATCCAACAAGTAGGTCGGGAAAAGGTGATGAGGTGGAAGTCGGCGGCGTCAACCTGTTCATTGCGTTCGCGGCCGGCCTGGTGTCGGTACTCTCACCGTGTGTGTTGCCGCTCGTCCCGATCTACCTCGCCTATCTCACCGGTTCGACGGCCGAGGTAGCGGAGAACGGCGGCCGTCGCACCGCCGGACTCTTCCACTCGCTCGCATTTACGGGCGGGTTCTCGCTCGTGCTGATCGTGCTCGGCGTCTCGGTCGGCGTCGCCGGCTACTTCCTGCAGGATCGCCTGGACCTGCTGACCAAAGTCGCCGGCATCGTGATGATCGTCATGGGCCTGCACATGGCGCGCGTCTTCCGCATCTCCGCGCTCGACCGTGACTACACCGTGCAGTACAAGGCGTCCTCCCGCATCGGCTACGCCCGGTCGTTCTCGGTCGGCGCCGCCTATTCGGTGGGTTGGTCGCCGTGCATCGGCCCGACGCTCGGTGCGATCCTGACGCTCGCGTCGTCGTCCGGCACGGTGGCGCAATCCACCTTGCTGCTCGCCGTGTATGCGCTCGGCTTCAGCCTGCCGTTCATCGCCGCCGGTGTGGCCATCGGCAGCGTCCAGAGATTCATGAAAGCCATCTCGCCGCAGCTCCCGAAGATCGAGTTCGCGAGCGGGCTCGTGCTCGTCGCCGTCGGCGTGCTGGTGTTCAGCGGCGCGCTCGTCCAGCTCAACCAGTACTTCAGCGGTTTCAGTCCCTCTATTAGCGTGTAAGGCAGATCTATGAGCACGAAAACGGAACGCAAGCGACGGAGACAGGCGGAGCGGCACGCCGAGCTCAGTTTGCTCGAACGAGTCCGCAGCGGCGTGCCATGGGTGCGTCTGGCGATCGTCGCCGGCGTGATCGGCGCCGTCATCCTCGGACTCTTCTTAATCGCACAGCTTACCGGCGGCGAGAACGCGAAGATCGTCGAGGCAGTGCGGAGTGACGCAACCACGAATACAGCGGTCGGGGTGCGGCGCGGGCAGCTCGCCCCGAACTTCGAGGCGAGCGACCTCACGGGCAAGCGTGTGAAGCTCTCTGACCTGCGCGGCAAGGTCGTCCTGGTGAACTTTTACGCATCGTGGTGCACCGCGTGCCAGCACGAGCTGCCGGCGTTCCAACGCGTGTGGCAGAAGTACCGTGACCAGGGGTTCGAGATCCTCGGCGTGAACAATGGCGAGTCGAAGGGCGTCGCCACGGACTATCTCCGCGGCTCTGGGGTTGAGTTCAACGCGGTCATCGACCCGGACCAGACGATCGTTGGCCAGTACAAGGTGCGTGGCATGCCGGTGAGCGTCCTGGTTGACCGCGACGGTCTGGTTCTCGACTACAACGCAGGCGAACTCGCGGAGGCCGACGCCGATCGACTGATCAGCGTCGCACTGGCGAAGGGTGGCGATCCGTTGCCGGCGGTGACGCCGGTGGGCACGCCGCAGACGAGGTAAGCGATGGCGATGGAAGATCCCTCGGTTCGCCCAACAGCGTGGCGGCGATGGCGATCAACGCTGGCGGCTCTTGGCATCGTAGCTGTCGTGGTCGCCGGTACCTGGCTAGGCGCGCAACGGCTCGCAGGTCGCAGTTCCGATGCGCCTGCCAAGCTCGTCGCGAGCACGGACCCGGTAGCCGAGTCTGTCGCCGCGAAGCAGGGCGCCACTGCGCCTGACTTCGAGGCTTCGGGGCTCGATGGCGTACGCGTGAAGCTCTCTGACTTGCGAGGCCGGGCCGTCGTCCTGAACTTCTGGGCCACCTGGTGCGGATCCTGCGAAGCGGAGATCCGCGAGCTTGATCGCGTGTATCGAGAACGCTCCGGCCAGGGACTCGCAGTCGTCGGCGTGAACGTCGGCGAGGACGCGCAACGCGCGGAGACCTTCCTTCGCCAGGATCTGGGCGCCACGTACCCATCGCTGCTCGACCCCGAACGGACGATCGCGCGCCGCTATCACGTGACGGGCGTTCCGGTGACGGTGTTCATCGGTCCCGACGGCGTGATCCAGCGCCTCATACCCGGGCAGCTCAACTACACAATTTTCGACCGCTACGCCCGCGTCGCGCTGGGCGAGCAGGGCGTGCCCGACGTCGATGACCCGCTCCCGCTGCGGTTCGTCTCTCCGCTACCGCCCGAGGCCCCGAGCGCTTCCGGTACGAAGGAGGCCGGACAGTAATGTTGCGCTTCACATGGCGGCGGACACTCGCGTGGGGGATCATCGCGGCGGTAATCATCGGGGCGTGGCTGTTCGCTTCGAGCCTCAACCCGGACGCGAAGGGCAAGTCGACGATGACGGGCAGCGCGTCACCTTCGGCGATCGCGCCGGCTGTGCTCGTCGATACGCCGCCAGTCAGTGACGGACGCAGACTCGACATCGGGGCACGCCAGGGCCAGCTCGCGCCCAACTTCGAGGCGTCGGACCTCAGCAACCGCCGCTTCGAGTTAAGCGACTACCGCGGGCACCCCACCCTCGTCAACTTCTGGGCGAGCTGGTGCACGGCCTGCAAGCAGGAGTTGCCGGCGATCCAGGCGGCGGCGAAGGAACACGAAGTGCACGGGCTGCGCGTCCTCGCCGTGAACATGGGCGACGACCCGGAGACGGCGCGTCACTCGCTCGCGTCGCGCGGCATCACCGCACTCGACGTTGCACTCGATCTCAAGACCACGGTCGCCGACGCCTACGGCGTGCACGGGCTCCCCGTGTCGTTTTTCCTCGGCGCCGATGGGGTGGTCCGCCGCGTACGCTTCGGTGAGATGTCGCCCGAGATCGTTAACCGGTACGTGCTGGAGATCCTCGATCAGCGGCCAGCCGCGCTCGGCGCCTCACCCGAACCAGACGCCACCCCGGCGGCCGCCTCGCCACCGGCGACAGTCAGGCTCGTCGTCGATAGATACGGGCCCAGCACGCTCCTGCTCCAATCGCCGATCTTGCGCTGCTCGGCTGGCTTCTGCTCCAGCGCGTTCATCGTGCCGCTGCTGGACACGTCCGGCATAGTCGAAGCGTGGTGGCCCTCCGACCGTGGCAGCAGCGACCAGGGCCTTGGCGTCCGCTACGACGCCTCAGCGATGACGCCGGATGGCATCGTCGCGCTCTACGAGCAAGCGCTCACCAAGAGCCCGGACCCGAAATATCCGCTTCCTCACGATGTCGAAGTGATCCCGCCGGGAGCTGCATTTGGTGCGATGGCGACGTTGACGGTAGGCAGCTTCGGCCCCAACACAGCGTTTCTCCAGTCGCCAAGCCTGCGGTGCGGTGCGGACTTCTGCGCGGGCGGCATCCTCAAGGCGTTGCGCGAACTCTGGGGCGTGAAGTCGGTGAACTCCCGGGTGGTCGATGGTCAGACCGGTGATTGGGGATTCGCCGTCAGTTACGACCCGCAGATCGCGACCGCGGACGAGATCGTGGTGACGTACGAGGCGGCGCTAAGGCAGCAGCCCGACCCGGAGTACCCGCTGCCGCATCGCGTGGAGATCGTCCCCGTGCAGGGCCGATGACGCGGGAACTCTCACTAGAGGCAGAGTGTCTCGCCGTGCCATGCTTCACGCTAGAGATCACGTAAGCCACGGTTCGCCGGCTCACGTTTGGCCACTCCCCAACGGTCAAGTCGCCAACTCCTACACGACATGGAAGCCGACGGGTGGATCGGGCGCCCATCCCATGATCGCGAACCCGATGTCACGCGGTGTCTTACGCGGGCGGCGCGGCACGCGTTTAGACTGAGGCGAGCAGTTCGAATACGGAGCCCACGCGGCTCAGGAGGCGTCACCTGGTGGCAACCACATCAACGCTTAACTCAGTTCCAGATCCGACATTTATGGATTCGGCGTTGATGCCGTGGGTGCTGGTGAGCGAGGTGTACTGGATGTCGTGGAAACTTCTCGAGCGTCGTCTCTATCATCTAGGCGTCTCCGCGTCGCAGGCGCGCTTGCTCGCCGTGCTCTACTACTCCGCCGCGCCCATCAAGCCGAGCGCCGCGGCGACGCTGCTGTTCCAGGAGACGCAGAGCATCACCGGCATTCTGCATCGCATCGAGTCTCGCGGCTGGCTGCAACGGACGCCGGATCCGCATGATCGGCGGGCGGTGGGGATCACGCTGACGGCGTCCGGGCAGAAGCTCACGACGGAGATCGTCGAGATCTCGAAGGAGCTCTACAAGGAGCTCTTCGCGTCGGCGTTGACGGCCGCGGATAAACGCCAGGTTGAGGTCCTGCTCAAGAAGGTCCGCGCGGTCGGTTTCAAGCTGCCCGAGACCGACTTCAAGCTCCGACGCGCGCAGCAGTACGCGATCTGGAAGGACTAGCGCCGGCGGAACCTCAACCCCCGCCGATGTTGATGACGAGGAGGCCCGGTCAGGAGGGGAATGTCACGATGACGCCATCGGCCATCGTATTCCGAGGTCGTGAGGCGAGCGGCGGTTCGCACGAGACCTCGCCGCGCAGCTCCATCTCCTTCAGCACCGTCTTGTAGTTGGGCTTGATGAACGGCGTGCCGACGTTGTGGTCGTCGTAGATGCTCCCCACTGTCAGCGAACGGCCGCGGTAGGCCTGTCGAAGCTCCCCGGCTAGCGAGAGGATGGGCCGCGACTCGTCGAAGGCCAGCTGCCGGCCGCTCTGGCGTGGCATGTATTCGAACGTGGGGACGCCGTCCGCATCAACCACGCCCTTGCTGGCCATCACCGACTTCATGATCGAGTAGCCGAGCGGGTGCTTCGTGACGAAGCAGATGTGATGACTCAACCGGCCGCCTCTACGCCGAAACTCGAAAGGGATGAGATACGCCGCGCCGATCTCCTCGAACACCTCGCCCAGGGCGCGACGGACTACCGCTTCCCTTCCGTGCGAGCTGAGACCCGCAAGCTCGCGGCGCAGCTCGGACAGACGCGAGTCGCCAAACAGCGCAGTCATGTGCGGCTCGACGCGGTCGTTGGTGATCGCCATGTTGATCCGGTTGTAGTTGAAGAAGAAGATCGCCTCGCAGCCGAAGTCCTTGATCATGCCCTTGATCAGCCGCCGCGAAAGGCCCTTGTAGCCCCAGGGGTCGATGAAGCCCAACACGGGCACGGTCTTCATCGACTCGAACACATCGGCGAACCCTTCGCCGACCTCGCCGTGCTGGACATCGGGCTTGTACGCGAGCGTGTTCACGCCGGGCAGGGCGTCGATCTCGGCTTGAAGCGCATCGACATGGTGCCGATCAGCATCATTGAAGATGGTGATGAGCCGCGACCGTAACTGGGGAGAGGCGATGGCATGTTCGAGGATCAGGAGCGGAGTCGATTTGTGCCCGTCACCGTACCGTCCGCGGCCGGCGTAGAGGTCGATGTACGCCATCTTCGGCACGCGCTTCGCCATGATGTTCGACCAGGCGACGAAGTAGTCGACGACGATCGCGGCCTTGACGGCCGACTGGTCTTCCTGTTCGTCGAAGAATGTGTCCGCCACCCCGTTACCGGGAGAGGCTCGCGGCGAGCTCGCCGTGTGGCGGCATGTCGTCCCAGGTCCGTCCGTCCAGGATCCGTCCGGCCTTCCCCTTCCCGACGCGGATCCCTTCCTCGTTGTGAGCGCCCCACTGTTTGAAGAAGAAGGCGGCGCCGGCACGTTGGCACTGCGTGCGGATGTCGCGCGCCCAGTCGACGCGCATCGGCCGTGCGCCCGGCCCTGACTCGCCGCCGACGATGACCCAGTCGACATCCTCGAGGTCGAGGACGAGCGAACCGAGCAGCGGCTCGCAAGAAAGAAACTTCACCTTCGCCGCCGTCGCCCGCAGCGATTCGACGCGCCCGACGAAGCGCTGGTTCTCGATGCTGGTCCCCATCCACACATTTGGTGGCCACGGCAAGCGTGCCGAAAGCGCCGCTGCGCGCTCGGGGCGCTTGGTCAGCACTTGGAAGGTGTGCCGGCTCGCCTCCTGCATGACGTTGAACACTGAGATGATGAATTCGTCGGACACGTCGGCATGAAAGAGGTCGCTCATTGAGTTGACGAAGACCAAGCGCGGTTGGCCCCATTTCAGGGGGAGACCCAGGCGCTCAGGCCACAGACGGAGATCAAACCCCTGCTCGTACGGGTGGCCAGGCACACCGCGAAACCGCTCGGCGAACGTCTTGGCGTAACAGTGCGCGCAGCCGGGCGAGATCTGGGTGCAACCAGTGACCGGATTCCAAGTAGCTTCAGTCCACTCAATCGAAGACTTCTCTGACATGCGCACCTCCGTGCTGACGCTGTACACCTGCAGTATCACTCATCATGCCAGGCTCACGCCGCTTTGCTGGCTTCTGGCCTGGGCCGGCGGACTGAAGGCGCCGCCGAATCTTGAGCGGCTGCGAGCGCCGCCATCGCCTTGGCCTTGCTCCCGACGCTACCGTGTACGGCGAATCCGATCGAGATGCCGGATTCGCGCAAGAAATCGTCGCGCGTGCATAGCTTGCAAGCGCTGCAGGTCACGCCGGTGGTCTCCTGCGGACAGGGAAGGACCTTGGTGCGGCCGATCTTGTAGAGACGACGCCCCGGATGTTCCGGGACGACTATCGCGGTCGCGTAGCCCCGCCGGTGTGCATCGCTCACGTCCCCGACGGTTTCGCAGCTCGCGAGCACGCTGATTGATCCCCAGACCTTGCGCGGCAGGTCGCGCCAGGCGTGCGAGTACGTCCACACCGCGCGCCCCTGCTTCGACGAAAAGCGGCGCGCCGCGGCCGCGATCAGTGCCGTGCCTTCGACCGTCGTGGTGTCGCCCACGACGTGTAGTCTGAGGTCATGAGCACCGGTGAGGCCGTCGATCATGTCGGCCTCCTGCTGCGCGATCTCGACCCTCGTCATCGTCGTTGCGACGCCGCGATTGAGCGGCTTCGTGATGTGCGCGGAAACGAACCCGTTTTCCGCAAAGCAGCCGCTATGCAGCAGCGGACATGACTCTGGGCAGCTCTGTTGCGCGGCGTGGGTAGCGCTGACGGGTCCGAGCTTGGCGTTCGCGGTCGTCTCCACCGTGTACACCGCAGTCTTCGCTTTGCGTGTTGAAATCGGCATGCGTTCACCTCCATGAAGGAGGATGCCGCGATCTTCACGGAGCTCGTAACTGACAGAACGTCAACGCGTGACGAGGGTGCGCTGCGCGCGCCAGGCTGACGCCGGCGGCCGCGGGACCCGCGCCATACGCCTGATGGTTGAGCGGTTGAATGCGATCTGGTGGTAGCGTACACACACGCACACGCGTCATGCCGGACGTCGTTGGATCGATTCCTCATGGTCGTGCTTCGCCGGGTCGCTGTTCTCGAGTTCGTCGGCTTCTGGCAGCGCCCGCTGTTCGTCCGGAAGAGGATCGCCCAAGGTCAGTCGCGCCGGCAGGCTCTTGCGGGTGGCAAGATTCGTGAGGTATCGCAGCTCCAAGCATCGTTCGATGCGCCGCCAGACAGTGTCTTTCGAGAGCCCCAGATGGCGCGCGACGTCGGTCTTCGTAACGGTGACGGCGACACCGGTCTTCGCTTCGTCGCCGCAATTCTGGGCCCGCGTCGTCAGCGCGGCGACGGCTTCCACGGTTTCTCGGACCGAGGCTGAGACGCCGGCAGATGCGGCCTCCGTAAAACTCGGCAGCAAGAGGTTGCGTGCCATCCGGTAGTCGGCGAGCGTCGCCACGACGCGCCCGTCAGCGTCACGTTCGCGCTGTAGCTGGTGCAGCAAACTGATCGCCTGGACAGCCGAGAGGAGTTGCGGGAAGTCGCGTCGCATCCGTACCTGCTCGACCGGCACGAGCGCAGCGAGTTGGTCGGCGAAAGGTACATGTACGTCGTGAACACCTGCCAATTCAAGCCACCGCTGAAGGGCAAGGAATGCTGTCGGATCGGCTGTTGTCGCCGCGCCATTCGCTCTCGCAGCTTCCGCGAGCAGCACGCGCCTTGTCTGCTCCGGCGTGTCGATGATGCCGACCGTGAGAACCCTGGTGTCCATCTGGTGCGGCAGCGGCTTCGTGCTCGTCGTAATCAAGCCGGTCGGTCCGGGCTTGCGGATGACGCGGACGACGTGAGCTCCACCTACGCTCTCGACCACCTCGTAGGTCATCTCGTTGTCGGAGGCCAACGAGCGGATTGCCGAGCCTGCGGGCCCCTCGTCCGGAAGCGAGTCGGCCTCGGCCATGATGACGACGCGGTGCTCGTACGTCTCGTCGTTGTAGATGAGGGCGCGCGGACTGGCGGCGCGCACGAGATGGTAGGCCGTGTCTGGCACAAGCGACCGCGCTGCGTCGACGGCCCGGTTCTTGCCCGCCGCAGACGGCGCGACGAAGGCGAGGTTCATAGGTCGCGGGAGCAACCGCGAGGTCAATGCGAGGTAGGCGAGCAGCGCGGGCGTGCCGTCGCCCGCATAGCCGTTGTCGGTGATGGCGCCGGCGATACGGTCCAACAGATCCGGGGCCTCCAGCAACGGCCGCGCTGCCGCTAGAGCCTCGCGAGCGTCCCGTTCGTCCTCTGCCTGACGCAGTGCCGCCGCCGTGGGGGCGGCGCCGATGAGCGCATCGAGACGAGCCCGGAACAGGGCCGCGTCGCGTCCAACCCGCAACCATAATTCGGACAGCACGTTCGCGTCGGCCGGCGCCGTGATCACACGGACGTCCTCCGGCATCGATCCCACCACGCCCATCAGGTCCGCGTCGTCGTTTCGCGCCGCCGCCCACACCGCGACGTCCGCAATCCCGCCGAGGTGGCCAACCCACGCCGGCCGCCAGGATGTACCCTCTGGGATCGCCAGCGCCGCAACGCCGGCAAACCAGCACACCCAAGCGTCGCTTTCGCCGGGAACGAGGATGACCCGTCCCGATGCCCGCGCGTCCCCTAGCCGCTGCAAGCCGTACGGCAACGGACGATCCCCTCGGCGCCAGAGAAACCGGCCGCCTCCCGTGAGCCGCAGCCGTTTGCGAATCGCGACCAGCTCGCCGCCCGTGTCGAAGTACGACATGTCGACACAACCGCGGCGGTCGTTTCCCCAGACGCCGTTCCGCACATCAAGGTCGAGTAGGAAGTCGGCGTCCACGCCCATCGCCTCTGCGAGGGCTGCCAGCGTCAGGTTCGCCGACTCGGGTTCTTGAGGGCCGTTGCCGTTCAAGTCTTCATTCATTGCGTCTTCTCCAAGCTGGGTGCCGTGCCCATCGTAGGCGTGGATGCTCACTTCGTCGCCGACGGCTCGGACTGCTTCGTCCACATATCGGCCTAGGAAACGGCCCATTACGCAGATAGTGCTTGGAACGGCTCATTAAACGGCCGTATATTAGGATAAGCTGGCTAGGAAGCGCGCCAACCGCGCCGGGAGAGTGACATCATGGTCCCTAACATCATCGATATTCCACGCTACGACGCGGGTGGTAATGTCCGCGAGGACTTCCTGAGGACACTAAGCGAGCTCGGTGCCGGCGCCCTCGTGTTGACGACGGTGTTCTGGCCGCCCGGACACCTCGAGCAAGGGTGGTTCGACTGGCTATACGAAGTGGTGTCGCGCGCCGCAAAAGTTGCGGGGCCCCTCGTGGTTGCCGAGCTCCCCTCCGAGTCGTACGACGACATCCGCGAGCGACGGCCACCCGAGATCGTGAGCGCGGTCTCCGAGTTCGTGGATCAGGTGTTCCTGTCCGATGGAACGAAGTTGCTCGACACGCGGGCGCTCCACGACGCGCTGAACGTCCGCGGACCCGAACTGATCGCCGCGAAGATGCACGAACTCGGACTTGTACAGGAAACTCATCTCGCACTCCGCAACGGCTGGCACACGGACCGCGAGATCAAGTTCGGCAGCTTCGGGAGCGTCCCTGGCGGCGACGGCTTCTGTCGCTACCTGGCTGCGCGCCTGGCCCGAAAGTTCGCGACGAGACATCCGGGGCTGATCGTGTACTGGTCGGACCCGATCCGACACGAGACCCTGCCGCGAATCATGGGTGAGGTGGAGCAGCAACTCGCGCGGCGTGGCACGTACGTTCAGTTCCTCCGACTGGTCGGCACCGCGGACGACCCCGCGATGCCCGGCCGTCCGCCGCGCCTGGATGACCGTCCGGTCGTCCTCGCCGCGGACGTGGTCGCGAGCACCGGGCAGCTGCGAGCAACGTATGAGCTTCTACTCGACCACGGCATCTATCCCGACGTCATCGCGCCGCTCGTCCAGTTTTCGTTCACGCCATCTATGAAGTTCGTCGACGGCATCAAGGTCATCAAGCCAGCCGTCGTGCCGGCTCGTCACTGGACGTCATGGGAGGTGTGCGATCAGGACGGGCCGGCAAAGCCGACGGAGACGGAATCACGGCTCCCGCCGGAGTCATCCGACCCGGACCGGTATCAACTGACAAAGGGCTCGTTCTGGAGCATGATGCTGAGCGATGGGCGCGTCGGCCGCCGCCGCGACGAGGATCCTCGCCACCTTCACCACACCTACCTCGAGCCCGGACACGACCCGGTCCACATGGACGCGCTGCTGGCCGGTGTGTTCCGCGAGATCATGGACCTCAAGTTTGTCATCGTGCACAACGACAACGGCCTCTGCGAGGCAATCGGTCGGCGGATAAAAGCGCGCTGCGCCGGCGGACCGTTCATGACGTATCTCGCGCGGAAAGTCGCCGGGGAATGGCGTCTCGGAAGCCTTCGACAAGCGCGGGAGGACGGCCTTGGCGCCGTCGTCATCGATGACGGCGCGACGACCGGGTTGTCGCTGTTGCACCTGTGCGACGCGCTGCGTGAGCTCGGCGTACCCGTGCTTGCTCTTATTGTCGTTGAAGACAAGCTGGACCCGGCGATGCGCAGGGCCGTCGCACAGCTGGCGAAGACGAGTGCGTGGGGCGCAGAAACACGGCTGTTCTTCCTCCACCGGTCGCCGTACGTGGGGCCCGGCTTCATCGAGGGGATCTGCAACACCTGCGAGGCGCAGGCGATCTTCGGCGCCCTCGCTGCCGAACGCCATCACCGGCCCGCATTCGCCGACGCCGCTCTGGAGAATCTCCGCGCGGACGTGGTCTGGACCTCGGTGAAAGGTTCCGGGCCAGCCGGCCCGTTCGTGGAGCTTGGACACGAGTATCGCATCAGCGCGCAGTACAACCGGCTGCTTGCGGGCCACCCGGCGCTCACGGCCCACTTGCGGATGATGGATGTCGCCATCCGCGACGCCCTCCCGGTGATGAGGGCGGAGGAACTGGAGAAGTCCATGGCCGACCTTGAGTTGCCCTGGGTGGAGCGTGCGCTGCTCTGGCTCGAGACCGATGACGTGAACAATCTGCGGCACGCACTTCCGGAGGGACCGCGGATCGCGATGTCGCTCATCCTGCAGCGCGTCGGTACGGCGCGCCGGCGCGACGCGTTTGCGAACGCGCTCACCGAGCTCACGACGCTCGCCGATGCTGACCCGGCGCTTGGCGTGGAGCGCTATCAAGACATGATCGAGCAGGTCGTCCGCGCCCTTGTGCGACGTCCCGACCGCCTGTTGTGGATCAATGCCGCCGTCGACGCGGCGGCGGACGCGACTTCACCCTCCACCAGCGCGCTCAACCAAGACATGCAGCATCTGGCTCAATACCTTCCGTCGGTAGCCTCCGCGTCGGGGACCCTGTACGAGTTCTATACGAAGGGCCAGCGCGTACGAGAGGGCGGCCTCGTTGAGGTGAACCGCTTACTCGACGAGGTCGGCTGGGTGCTCGATCTGCGACAGCCTCCGTACACGCTAAAACGTCGGGGGGCGGCAGACCTCGTGCTCCCGACCGTTGACTCAATCTGCTGGGCGGTCACGATCTTCAAGGGACGCCGCTTCACGTCAGAACTCACGCGGTTCCTCAAGCAAGTCGGCTTGCAGGACGCGTCCAGCAAAGCGCAGAACCAGGTCGATTCAGTGCGCCGGCGCGCGGACAAGAACGGCGCAGGCGCCGTACGTGTCGATCGTCAAGAGCGTGACACCACCGGCAAGCGATCGGATCACTGTCTCGTGCGCGGCGCGGATCCCGGCGTCGTCCTCTGGCGCGATGACGGCTCATTTCTCTGGGGCGCGCTGACGACAATGGCCCAACCGGAGTAACGTGATCGCTTTGGCGATCGCACATGCCGCTCCGGCGTTTTCTTCGCCGATGTTGGCGCAGTTTTCATCGAAGTCACCGTCGCTGCGCGCCCGTGATCCGCGTACGATCGTCATGTCGAAAACGCGGATGCACTGAGAGGAGCGTGACGGTAGTGAACAACGTAGATGGCCTCGAAGAACTGGTCCTTCGGCTCGACGCGGACGTCGTCGTTCCGTGGTTCGAAGCGCACACATCCGGCACGCCGGATGAAGTGCGCCTCTACCATCGCTGGCTTCGCACCCGCAGTGCCGACGATGCAGCACAAGCGAATGCCGATCTACGCCTCCGCCTGGCGGTGCTTCGTCACCTCGCTGGCGACGGCGCCGTAACGGGCGACGGGCACCGGAATTCGCCGGTCGAGAGCCGCGTCCGCCGCCGTCCCGGCGATCTGCTGCGTGAGAACGGCAAGCACAACGACAGCGTCGACGCACTCAACGAACCTTGCAGGAGGACAGCATGACAGCGAACGCCATCGCCGAACGCATCAGTACGGTTCCGGACCTTTTCGCTCAAGAGCTTTCGATATCTACAGATGATTTCGATCGCGCGCGCGAGGACTGCGAGCGGGAATTCAACTACCGCCGCCTAGAGGTCACGCTTGATCAACTTTCTTTGGACGAGGACTTCCGCGTAGACGTTGACGGTGAGACCTACACGCTCACAGAGCACGCCTTCGACGACATCTGCACCATCCTCGATGTGCCCCAGCGATTTGCGCACGAAATCACCCGCGAGCTGTTCACGATCACCGTCGACCAGCTGGCGCCGCTCCATCAGCAAGCCGTCGTTCTTGTCGTACGCGACGACGTCATCGTCGGCGTGGTGGATCCGGCGAAGTGGTCGGGCGGCAGGCAGAGCATCCGGCCGCACTATTTGCCCGTGACCAACCTCGAGCTGCTCTCGTTGACCGAGAAAGTCTGGAGCCCACGCGGCGTCCAGCCTCTCATCAATATTTCCGACGCGGGCATCGCCGTCGAGGTCGCAGACCCGAAGGTCGCGGTAGAGGCGCAGGTCGGCGACGTCATCAACATCGGCGTCATCGTCACCGGCAGCGAGACGGGCGGGCCGGCACCGGTAGCGCGCGGCTATACGCTCCGGCTCGTGTGTTCCAACGGTGCAACGGCCCCCATGGGCTTCGGAAACGCGCGGTTCAGCACGGATTGGCGCGTGCGGCCCGCCCGCCGACTGGAGGCGTTCGAGCAAGCCGTCAACGAGTTCTCGATCGATGTGGAGCGTCTTCAGCAGGCGTACCACGGCGTCGTCGATGGCGAACTGAACGACGACCTATTCTGGAGACTCCACCGCCAGGCGACCTATGTACTGCGGCGTGTGACCGGATTCGAGGTGACGGTGGACGCGATGTTTGGCGTAGAGCCGGCACAACGCAAGCGACTCGTCGCAGCCGTGCGTCAACGCCAGGGCCTATACCGGCGCGATCACAACCCGACGGTTCTGCTGCCGCAGCCGAGCGGTGTTCGAGCCTGGGACGTGTACAACGGCATCACCGCGGCGGCACGCGACGAGCCTGTCTTTCACCGCCGGGTCGCCCTGGAGCAGCTCGGCGGCGATCTGCTGGAGGAGTTCGCGCCGCAGCGCGCCGCGTAGTCCAGCTGGAGCTGGGGCAGGGAGGGATCATGAATAATGGCCGCCATTCCGGCGGCCTCGTTCGCCCAGGGGGCTGAAGGCAAGACGGCTACGGGCACTGCGTAAACAGCGCCCGCAGCCTGCGCGACGCCCTGGACTGGACCCAGGAACGACACTCACCCCGGTATAGCTCCTCTCCAGCCCAGGGCGCAACCAACGTTCTGGTTTTCACGTTCGGTGAACGGCTCACGTTCGCTGGGAAGGAGCAGATCCGATGCGCAGAGCATCAACCTCAGTCGCGGTGATCGCCGGCCTGGTGCTGGCAGCGTCCGTGACGGGCCTCGGCAACGCCGGCGCCCAGCAACCACAGGAGTGTTTCAACAATAGCGGCAAAGCCACTGTTGACGCTGGCGTCCGGTACACGGACGAGAACGGCGTCTGGGTATGCGCCCCGGGTTCCCCATCAGCGTCCATCGGCGGCTGGGTCCGGCTGGAGCTCCCGCCGACCGTCGCACCGACGGCGATGCCCACGCCACCGCCCGCCGCTGCGGCCCGCCCCGTGAAAGCGACGAAGCTCGTCGATATCGCATCCGTGATCGGCATCGTTATCGCCGCGGTCGCCGCTGCCGGAGCGATTTTAGCTGGCTTCCGCAGCCGCCGCGCCCGTCCAGTCGGTCGGCTGCAGGTACACGACGGTCCCGTCATCCGTTCGGTCGACGTCTCGAAACTCGGGTCGACGATCAGGATCGGTACCAATGGTGACATCGCACTGAAGACCGACGGCGTACAACGCGATCATGCTTTGATCCACGCCCGGCGCGGGGATCGCAACCGCACGTTCATGATGCTGGTGCCGCGCCGCGGCAAGACCTTCATCTACCGCGCCGGGACGGCCGTGCCCGTGCTGTCGGAGACCACGCTGTCGGACGGCGACGAGATCGGAATCGGCGACGCGCATCTGCGCTTCCGGTCCATCGCGGCGAGGCCGGCCCCTCGCCGGGAAAGGCGGACAGCGTGAACGACAACGTGGCCGCCATCACCAACAACAACAACGACACCGACATCAACAACATCGACGCTGCAGACGTGGACGTTGTTGAAGCCGCGACCCGGCGTGACCAACTTGCGACCAAGACCACCGCCATGGTCAGAACGCCGAGCCCCTTCATCGCCCTCGGTGGGGGCGGTACCGCTAAGAAGGTCTTCACGCAGGCGAAGAAATGGGCGACGATCATCTTTGGCCGCCTACCGTCCTCCTCGCGTCTGCTCGTGCTCGATGTCGACCCGCGGCGGGAGAGCGCGAGCTACGATGCACCGTCGGGTCAGGTGACCGTGATGCTGGAGCCGGAGCTCGAGCAGGTCGTCCTGGCGCGCGGACGTAGCGCCCTCCGCGAGGCCCGGGAGGCCCGCCGCAATCCCGCCCAGCACCGCGGTTTCCTCGCCCTCGCCGCGCTGCAGCGGGACGGACGACTGCCGGCGTCGTTTGAGCGCGGGGCTGAGAACGAGCGCCTTGCCGGGAATATGGCCTGGGTGCTGTCCCTGGCAGACACCGTGAATCCGGTCCTACGCTCGGCGTTCCGCACGGTCCTTCGCCGCGGTGGCGAGCCCGGACGCGGACGCGCAAACGCTCCGACGGTGATCATCGCGGCGAGCTGCGCCGGCGGCATGGGTTCTTCCACGCTCCTGCCGGCGCGGCTGGCTGCGGTCGACGCGATGGACGAGCTAGGGATCGATGCGGACGCGGCGACGATCATCGAGATCATCGTCCTGCCGGAGGCGTTCGACAAGACGCCGCTGCGGCGGGCGAACGCGGCGGCAACGATCTTCGACTACGACGCTGCGTCGACCACCGGCATCCTGCCGGGAGCGGGCGTGGACTCGAACCCCCGCGACCCCGACCTGATCATCGTCTGCGGCCTCACCAACGAGGCCGGGATGACACTCGACGGCGAGCTTGACGAGCTCACCGACATTCTCGGCCTGATCACGGTGCTCCTCGGCATGTACCCGCTCAAGGAGATCAGCGCCGCCATCTTCGCCAACGTCCAACGCCGCCGTGCACGTCGCACGGCGTCCGGTGCGCCGATGGCCTGGGGCTCCGCCGGCGCCGCGGCCTACACGTTCTCCGCCGTGGCGTTCGCCGATCTCTTCGCTCGCCGGCTCGTCGCGCTGCAGTCCGGGCGGCTGGTCGCGGAAGGCGATGCCGCCGGCATCAGGGAGACGGTCGCGGCCGTGTTCGCGGCAAACCACGCGCTCGACGTGGAGGCGCTGATGGAGTTCCTCAAGCTCGACGACGAGAGCCAGCCGCGGATCGGCGATCTGGCGGAAGAGTTCCTCGACGCGCTACGGGGAAGCCGCGGCAGCGCCACCAAGAAGGTGGCGAGCGTACAGGACGTGGAGAAGACGGCGGAGGCGCGGATTCCCGCGGCACTCGCCGACGGGGCATATGCTGCTACGACGATCTTCGAGGCGATCGAAGCCTCCATTGACGCTGCCGTGAAGAGCATGCTTGACGGCGACGGGATCGGCGCGGCGAGGCAAGTCGTCGAGCGGTCGATCGCCGTCATCGACGATCTCGTAACCCGGCTCGAGGCGGATCGGGCGTACCTGAAGCCCATGGTGGCGAAGGGCGAGGCCGACCGCGTGGAGCTGTTCGCGCAGCTCAAGGCCCTGGTCGATGGTGGATTCTGGTCGCGTCGGCAGGTCGATCCGATGACCACGACGTACCTCATCGCGTCCGCGCAGGCGCACACCGACTCGTACTTGCTGGGCCTAACGGAGTGCGCGATCGCGCCCGCCAGCGCGCTGAGGATGAAGGTGAATGCGCTGCGCTCGACGGTCCTGCGCCTGGCGGACGACGTCCGACGGATCGGCGCCGACTGCGACGCCGACGTCGCGCGGACGCTGGCGCGGCGGTCGCGCTCGCTCCTGGACCAAACGCTGCACGAGCGCGGCGAGGCTGAACGCCTGTTTGCCGAGCGGCTCGGGACTCCGTGGCAGGAACTCACGAACGACGTCCGCCAGGCGATGGCGGCCCACGCCGGTCCCGTATCAGGTTGGCTCGACATGGACAAAGAGGCGCTGCGGTCGACATTGATGGCCGCGGCCCGGCCAGTTGTCGTCGACATGGAGCAGATGACCGCTGACGACTTCCTTGCGTGGGCGCTCGCCGGGCGCGGTATCGACCCCGCTGTCTTTGTCCGCGATGTCTTCGTCCAGGCGTCGCCGCTCTGGCGCATCGAGCCGGCACGGCTGCCGGAAGACGCGAGCCTGGCCGGCACGACGTTCCGATTGATCGGGGTCCCCGACGCCGAACGGTCACCGCTGAGGGGCGTCGACGGCGTGACGGTGGTCTCGACGGGCGACCCCGACCACGTATTCGCCGTGCAGATCGTCGTCGGCCTCCCCGCGGAGGCGCTCTGGCACTGGCCGGCGTACAAGCACGCCTACGACGCCATCGTAGCGGAAGGCCGGATCGTTCTCCACCCCTACCCCGACCTGAACAACAACAACGGCCGCGCCGTACACCGGCGCGGTGGCGCGTGGCGCGACGCAAAGCGCCGCGAGAAAGGGCACTGAGATGGCATCGAGATTGCCCACGGAACCGCTCTGGATCGGCCGCAGGCGCGGCACCAACCTGTCCAGCCTCGTCGCCTTCCCGGAGCCCGAGCCGGAACCCGACCGCAACCCGTTTCTCAAGCGGCTCGGGAACCGTCTCTTCAACGCCGTCGGAGACGGCCCGGCCGGCGTGATCGGCTTCCTCACCACGCTGAACTTCTTTATGAGCCTGTGCATCGTGGCCGCCAACGTGGCCATGCCGCTCGGCGTGGTCGCGCTCCTCGCTACGGTCGCCTGGTGCTTCATAGGCATCGCCGCCGGCTACCTCGTGCACGCGCGCGGCGATCAGGCGCCGGACTGGGCGCGCGGCCTCGTCGCCGCGTTCGTCGTCATCGGCAAGGTCACCGTCGTGATCGTGATCGTGGTTACGGTCATCGTGCTCCTGTACATGCTGCTGGCGATCATCGTCGCCGGGAGCGACCGATGAACGAACAACCCGTGTTCCCCGCCGTGCTGCAGTGCGCGCTCGACCAGTCCGGGATGAAGCGGTACCGGCTCGCCGAGAAGAGCGGCGTCAGTGCCAGCGCGATCTGCAAGATCTTCAAATACGAGAAGTACAAGCGCCGGGTGACGGAAGCGCAGGTGCTGCGTTTCTTTGTCGGGCTGGTGCTCGACGAACTGCGCAGGCGGGAGATCCTCGACCTGCTCCACGTCAAGGACGCCGTGTTCTTCAACGAGCTTGACGAGCTCCTTGAGCCGAAGAGGATGACGTGCGCGCAGCTCGCCATCCTCGCCACCATTGGGGAAGAGCGCGTAGAAGAGGGACGGTCGGGGCGCCGCCCGTTGCGGGAGGCGTTGAAGCTCCGCCTTCTCATCGAGGCACGCTGCAAGCCGGTCGAGATCCGGGACGCGAACGTGCTCTTGCAGGCGGGCAACTTCTACATCCTGGGTGGCGGCTCGGAAGACGCGAGGTGGGCGGCATGAACGACAACGGCATGTTCTATGTCGGCGCGGATCCTCGGGATCCGCGCTCCTACCTTTGGTTGCCGAAGGATGCCTTTAGACGGCATGCGCTGATCACGGGCCCGTCCGGATCCGGCAAGTCCGGTTTCATTGAGGACGGATTCCTTCAACGGGTCGTCGCCGGTGAAGGCTGCCTGATCATCGACCCAAAAGGCGACACCGCCCGAGACATTTTGGCGTTCATCTCGCTGCTGCCCGAGGAAGAGTGGCCAACGCTCGCCCGCGACATTGTGCTCGTCAACCCCGCCGACAACGTGGTGACGGCGTCCTTCAACCCCCTCGAGGTCACGGCGTACGCGTCGCCCTCGCGCCAACGCGCGGATTTTCTGGCCACCCTCCGTCGCGTCTTCAAATTCGATGACAGCCGCGTCAGCAGACTCGTGCTTGTGCTACGGCGGGCCGTGCAGCTCGCCATGGAAAACGAACTGACGATCGTGGACCTGCCGCGGCTGCTTACCGACAGCGACTTTCGCGACCCGCTCGTGCGGCGCTCGACGGACGAGGACACCAAACGGTTCTTCGACGATATTTTCCCGCAGGGAAAGGCGAATCAGCAGGCCTGGACCGCTTCGACGCTCGTGCGGCTCGAAGCGTTGCTCGATGATCCGTCGATCAAGCGCTTCTTCGGGAGCCGGCGGAGCACGTTCGACTTCTACGACATCATGAACACCGGGAAGATCTGCATCATCTCGCTCGCCAAGGGTGAGGTGGGCGAGGAATCAAGCCGGTTGCTTGGCGGGTTCCTGATGGGCCGGCTGCAGCTTGCCGCGGAAGCGCGCGCAACGCTGCCATCGGCCTCGCGGCATCCGTGCACGCTATTCGTCGAAGAGTGTCAGAACTACGTCTCCTCGTCCTTCACCGAACTCCTGACCGAGGCGCGCGCGTACGGTGTCAGCATGGTCATGGTGCATCAGCACCTCGGCCAGCTGCCGGCCGACCTGTGCCAGGCCGCACTCAACAATGCGAACGTGAAGATTGCATTCAGGCTCGGCGCGGAAGATGCCGCGACGATGGCGAAGTACATGTTTCGTGCCGACGGCCAACGGGTCAAACAAGAGTGGTGGAATTTCGCGAGCCTCGGTCCGCTGCCGATTCCGTACAAGGAACGGAGGTTCTTCTCCGCGGGCGAGGAAGCCCGCCAGAACCGCGAGCTGTTCACGCAGCTCCCGGACCGCCATATGCTGGTCCATGTTGCGGGCGAGGCACAGCCCTATCACCTGCGCACCGTGGATCTGCCGTACAGCGAAATCGCACGTGCCGGCAACCGTATCGATGCGTTCAAGCGCCTGATCGCGGACGTCCAGAGAGAGCGTCTGCCTGAACCGTCCGTGACGCCGATCGCGATCGGCGGGTCGCGGAACGGAGGCACGTTCGAGTGGCGGCGTGAGCTAGGGCGCACCGCTCAGCGGTAGTGATTGATGATCAGTGCCGCCTCCGACGACCCAGACGGGCGCATCAATGATGTTGGCGGAGGCGAGGGCGTCGCGGCCGGCGAACCAGAACAGGCTGCGCCCGCCCTCCGCCTCCGCCCAGCCCTTGAGCCGTTCGACGCGATGATGGTCGCGCGCGTCGTTGGTGACGACGATGAGCACGCGCAGGCTGTCGCAGGCGAGCGCCGGCTCCAACATTCCGGCCGCCGCCCAAGCCCCGTACGCCCTCAGCCGACGTCTCATCCTCTCCTCACTTACCGTAGACCTGTCGACCTCCACGGCGAAGCCGTCGGTGACGCCGCCCGCGGTGATGGTGAAGAACCCGTCAGGGATGATCGCGGCGGCCCGCGCCGACGGAGTCTCGACCATCCGAAGGCGTACGCCGTCCCGGCGCAACCGTGTCTCATCGATCCAGAGGAACCCGTAGCCCAACTCACGGCACGCGAGCTCGAACGAGATCCGCACGTCGGCCGTGTCGAGCGCGTGCTCCAGGAAGAACTCCGATGCCGGGTGTTTGGACGGCGTCGCGTAGTCGGGGGCTTCCTCGCGCTGCAAGGTGAGCGCCTGGATGCCGGCCCGCTCCACGTAGTAGATGGCGCGGGCGGCGCCGTACGCGTTGCGGAGGGGGAGTGGGGTGCGTCCCAAGAGCCCGGCCTGGTAGAGCAGCATCAGTCGCCGCTTGCAGGCGGTGGTGCCCGTCGGCGCGAAGAGCAGGCGCTGGATCTGTTCCCGTGTCAGCAAGCGGTAGGCGGAGATCGTGTCGAGGATACGTACATCTCGCTCGGTGAGGTGGATCGGTGGGGGAGTCCTAGAGCGAGTGAAACGGGGGAGTCGGGGACGGGATGTGGATGGAGTGGATGGAGACATGGAGGAAGAATGAGGGAGATGGAGAGGGGAAATAATTGTCGGGGAGGAAAGATGAGCGATGAGCGAGGCAGTCGGCGCGGGCCGTCAATCTGGGCCTAGGTGTGGAGGCTATGACAACAACAGGCCACGGGCATTGGCCATAGGCATGGGGCACGGTCGATGTTCCGATCTGATGCCGTTTGTCCGGGTTGACGCGGCACGGATCGCTGGTGGTAGTGTCGAAAGAGGGCCGGAGAGAGATCCGGACCGAAAAGGATCCATGCACCATGTCTTCATTCCACCACCACTAATACTGTCGTTTCTTCTGGGGCTCGTCGCGCTGTTGCTCAACGCTGTCAACCCCGGCGTCGCTGCCGTCGTAGGTGCGATCGCCGCAGTGATCTTCATGGCGATGCTGATCGGATGGGGGCGCTGATGGGCTCGCTCGCCGCCTTCATCATCTACACACTGCTCATCGGCCTGATCGAGCTGCAGTTCCATTTCACGGTTGGCCAGATCGTCACGCACCTCATCCGCCTGCTCACGGGGCAGGCATGAGCGGCATTCGTTTCGTCGATCCGCCGGGTCGGGTGTCGCGGCGCCGGTCGCTCGGCCCGGGGCTGCTCGCACTCGCCGGCGCCGTCATCGCCGTCTTGTTCCTGATGGTCGTGCTGGGACTGCTCGAGCGAGGTCCCGGCATCACTCTCGGTGACATCCTGGCGTCGCCACCCGTCGCCAATTGAGGCTAAACAGACATCTTCACAAGACAGCACATCTGTTCTATAATCGCCGGACTATGACTGACACTGCCTCTGCCGCCAACACCGGCCCAGAGAGGAAATTGGTAGCCATTGAAATACAGAAGGAACTCGACGTCTTCTCCAAGAAGTGGGAAGACCGCATCTTCGTGAAACTCTACGTGGCCGCTCGCACCAGCGGTCTGCTCGCCGCGATGTCCGATCGGGACTGGAAGACGCTCTGCACGCTCGCGACGTTCATGGACAAGCACGGGCGGTGTTACCCGTCCCAGGCGGGACTGGCGCGCGCCCTCGGTATCAACCGCGGCACTGCGAACGAGCGGGTCCGTTCGCTCGCGCAGTTTCGGTTCCAGGGGAAGCCAGTGCTGCTGATCGACAAGCACAACAGGAAGACGAAGAACGGTACGCGCTTCGCGTCGAATCACTACACAATCCTGCCTGTGACGAAACTCCAGATCTTCGACGGCAAGGACCAAACAGCGCGCTCCAGCAAGAAATCGCCCATGTCGGCATTTCCCGACACGGGCTCGCCCGACACGACGCCGCCCGACGCGGGAGAACCTGACACTAACAATAGATAAAGAGAAACAACTTAGTAGAGGAGGGGTCGCGTTGTGGATAACTCTGCATGCGCAGCCTCGAAGACGATGTGGATAACCCCGAGCGGACCGTTGTGGATAACCCGATCGGCCGTCTCTTCTAAGGGGATTGGACCTCATCAGCAGCTCGGGCCGTCCGAGCCGATTTACCCGCCTACATATAAAAGGTGAGCGGTTTGACTCGTCCCTTGATCGGGCGAGCACGGCAAGTAGGAGAGAGACCAGGAAGCCTGCGGTGGAATCCGGGAGGACAAGGAACTCCGGACGAGACCACGGGCGAGGAAGTCCGCCGAACGTTAACCGGACGGGCGTCCCGATTTGAAGACGATATGCATCACATCAAGACGTACACCATCACGCTAATACCAGCAGCGCACGGAGCGACCGTTCACGCCGTCTGTCACGCGTTGCCTGACTGCGCCGTCACGGGCAAAGACAAGCACGAGGCCCTCGAGCTGATCGAGGACCGCATCCGCGCGCGCATCGCGCAGGCGACATTGGAACGCAAGCCGCTCCCGGAGGACCGCACGTCCACGAAGTTCATCTGGATGGATGTGGAGGACTTCCTGGTGTGAGCCATGCTCTGGCCCCACCAGCTACTGAGACCGCCGGAATCGAGGCACTCACGGGGAAGGTGGTGCACGCCGTCTATAGCTGCCGCTTCCTCACCGCCGCCCAGATCTCCCGCCTGTTTCCACAGGACCACGACACGACCGAAGACGCCGTGTCGCTTCTTGTGAACTCCGAATACCTCACCGCCATCAAACGCCCCACCCTCGATCCCTATGCTCCGAACATTGTCTACGCTCTCGCCCAGCGCGGGGCCGGCCTTGTCGCCGACCGCCTCGGCATCGATCGGCGCCGCGTGACCTGGCGAAAGCATCAGAACCAAGTAGGACTGCAGTTTCTCGACCATCGCCTGGCCGTGAATGACGTTCGCATCGCTCTGACGATGGGGTTGGCGAGGACCGGCGGCACGGTCGAGTACTGGTGGTACGAGTTCCCGATCCAGGAGAACATCGACGACCCCGACGAGCTCGTGCCGCCGCTGAAGCTCCGCCCCGATGCCTACGTCCGCTGTCGGGCTCGCGTGCGCGGCTGCCATTTCTTTTTGGAGGTCGATCTCGCCACGGAGAGCCACCCTCGGTTCGCGAGCAAGATTCGTCGATATCTCGCCTACAAGGACTCAACGCTGTTCCGCGCGCACATCGGCGGGAAGGCGTTTCGCGTTCTGATCGTTGTGCCGGGACCGACGCGGCTCCGAGCGCTGAAACGCGTTGTCGAGAACGAGCGGGGGAAAAAGATGTTCTGGTTTGCCACGCTTCCGGACGTCACAGAGCAGAACATCGACGCGCCGATCTGGCAGCTCGCCGGGGAAACCCAGCCCGCGCGCCTCTTCACTTCGCCGACCCTTGAACCGCCGCGTTAGTTCCGCGATCGCACGGCGCGTCGCCTGACTCCGGCACACACCGCACGCCTAGGGCGCGTCAGCGATCAGTGATTCGTTATCGTCCAGCTGAGGTTCTCTCGGGCCTGCGTCTCGTAGAGCTGGCGGAATCGGCTTGTGGAGTACACGCTTGGCCGCCACAGGAACGCCCCCAGAATCTTCTTGCGTTGTCGCCAGAAGGCTTCTTCCGGCACGTCCGCATATTCCTCGCGCACCCGGCGCTCGTACTCGACGAATGCCGGCCGCTCTTGACCTAGTATCGCGAGGTCGATGTCCGCCATCACGCGTTGATCGGCGGTCGACGGCTCTTGCCCCGGCTTTGTCGTCATGATGTAGCCACCTACCAGGGACTGAATGTGTCCCGGTACCCGCGCCTTCTTCAACGTATCGATCGCGAGTCCGGCGCTTCGTTCCTCATTGTCGGTGGCTCCGATCGCGTACACACTGTCGTGGTAGTCGAACGCGAACTCGACAGATCCATATCCGTTCCCTAGACGCCCTTCGCTCAACGCGTTACTCCGGAAACTTCGCGCCGCACGCCCTAGCGAAACACCCGTGAAGCGTGCCACTCCAGCGCCTCCCGGTTCGGCCGATCCTCTCGCCGGCGGGGAAGCACTGCGAGGGGCGCCCCGTTCAATTCATAGTAGACACGACCATTCGCGTACTCCTCCTGCAGTCTCTCGCTGACTTGAAATCGGTAGTCCGGGGTCACGGTGACGTAGCCCGCGTCGAAAAGTCGGTGGATGTCGGCACGCAGTGAGAGGCCGTTCTCCACGTGATTGGAAGCCGGTCCGAGGTACGGCTGGATGTGCGCCGAGTCGAGCACAGGGAGCGAATGCTCGCCGGTCACAGCGCAGCGCCGATCATAGACGTCGAGGATTCGTACGCGGAACGCGCCCTGACCCTCGCGCACGGTCACGGCACGCTCCAGTTGTCGCCGATCGTCAACCGTTACCGGTTGATACGCTGGAGCAAGATCCGCCGGTGCGCTGTCGTGCAGGAGATTCGCTAGTAGCAGTCCCGGGCCGGAATCCAAATCGTACGACTTGAACGCGACGATATTCGGACGCCACTCTTCATCCGTTCCCCAACGCAGCCAGCTCGATTCCGGCAGGAGTTGAACGTCGCGAAGGATGATGCAAGTGACGTCGCGGTGCCCAAGGATGACTTCCGCCGGGGTCTCACGGCGGTAGTCCGCAATTCGCCCTACGAAGCCTTCATATGTAGGGTCGCCGTTCCCCTCGCGGAACGCGTCCCAGGCCAGCGCCACGGGCAATCGCGTGGCGGTTGCAAAGAAGCCGAACCCGACCACTGCGTTGACGGGGTGTTTCAGCCTGAAGATGAATGGGCCCCCTGGCTCCAGCGCGTGGAAGTTCGTCTGGGCGAGTGGGCGCCAGAAGTTGACCTCGTCGAGGCGCCCTTCTACCGCTCGGCTCGTTAAGAACGAGAACCAGCGCTCATCCGTGAGTGCGACGACCGTGTGCCGCCTTGCCATGGGACGATTCTGCTATGGTTTCTGCAACGTACGGCCTGCCGTGGCGCTCTACGAGATGCTATGAGCTGGCGGGTTGAGCCAATAACAATGCTCAGCCGCGCTTATGGGCCAGTCGAACGCCGTCCTGCGGTCGTCTCGCGAGCGTGAGTAGGTTCGGGGAATGACGTCGGATAAGGTAGGGGACTGTTGCCGAACTCCGGAGGCAAGCAGTTCGTGATAGGCTCTCTAACGGGCCCGAAGGAGGAAAGCTGTGGCATCCTGCTTGGTCAATGGGATTAATCTCTACTACGAATCGAAGGGCGGCGGCAGTCCGGCTTTCTTCATTCACGGCATGTGCGGCAATGCCAATGTCTGGGATGGGCAGGTGAGGCTGCTCTCGGACAGGCTGCGGTGTGTGACGTACGACAGGAGAGGTCATACTCGTAGTCCGGTGGGCGACATTCAGCAGCGCACAGTTGAACTGCACGCCGACGATGCGGCGGCCCTAATCGAGCAACTGGGACTTGCCCCATGCCTGCTGGTTGCAAGCAGCGGCGGTGCGAGGATCGGCGTAGACCTCGTGCGACGTTATCCGGCTCTGTTCAGTGCGGCCGTGCTCTCGGAGCCGCCAATCTTTGGCCTGGACCCTGAGGAAGGGGGTCGGCAAATCATGGCGGATCTCCAGCAACCGCTGGAGGCGGCGTTCCGACGGAACGACCCTCGCGCAGCGGTAGACGTGTTCTTCGAATACATGTGCCCAGGTCTTTGGCGGCGCCTCGACGATGCTGCCAAGGAGCCCTACCGTGCGAATCACGCGGAGCTGCTCCCGGACCTCCAAATGCCCCCCTATCGAATGAGCTCCGAGGACCTGAGTCGCATCCAGACTCCATCCGCAATCGTGACCGGTACTGAAAGCCATCCTGTCCTGCGGCGTGTAGCACATGTCATCGCCAATGCGATGCCACGTGCCACTCTGGTCGAAGTGCAGGGCATTGGCCACGTCACCTATGCGGAAGCACCCGGAGAATTCGCTGCAATTGTGCGGAAGGCGCCAGACTTCTCCTGACAGTTCGAGGTCACTCAGATCGTCGGACGCTTTCATCGGGATGCCTTCTAAGGTCTTCGCAATCGATGCCACGCTGGTCGCGACGGGTCGCTATAGGTCTGCGATTCGAGCCGATAGTCGCCGTTTCGGACACTTATAGGCCGAAGACCGGGTACCGTCGCTTTCCTCAGCCGTGCCCTCGTCGAGGCTAGGTTCACGCGTCGTATAAGCGCGGGGCCTGTTGCCGAACTACCTGACACCGTGATCGACGATGACGAGCGCGCAGATGTGGTGGCGGCATCCGCCGAACCACGCTGGCCTTGCATGGAGGAGGGTTAGGGGAGACTGCGGCTTAGAGGGATAGGCTGGCCTCAGGCCCCGCCTCCGTCGGCCGGCCCACCCCGCCGTAAGCTCCCCATAGCGGGGGGCGATCGTTATGGTACGCCGATCCCTAACCGAGTCAATGGGCTGCGTCGTCTTTCGTGATGCAATTGGAGCAAATTGACGGCCGGCGGCGTCAGCCCCAGAAGGCGCCAGCTGGATCTTTGTCGACTTCTTGAATGAGTGCAGCGATGTTGGTGGTCGGGCGCGTCGTCGGATTACGTAGCCATCGGCCGTTTCGGTCGCTCCAGTAAAGCGTCCAGCGATCCGAAGTCGGGTCGTACCGGAACTGGGCGATCTTGCCATGCGTCCACTGACCCGGCATCCGCCAGACGGGTCGATCCTCGAAGAGCGTCACGCTGTTACCGCGCGTCTCGACCGACATCCGGATCTCGTTGCGGACACGCGGTGGCACTCGTCGGTCAATGAGTTGCTGCAGCAGCCGCTCGGCGCGTCGTCTAGTCAACTCGGGGATCGGCATGACGAGAGGATAGCGACACGGAAACCGCCCGACACTATCGCCTGGCCATTCGAGCCGATAGTCGACTTCCTGGACCGTTATAGGCCGAACGCGCCCGGGAACGGCGCTCGATGCGCGTGCCTGAGCGAGGCTGACGTCGCGCGTCGCATAAGCGCGATTGTACGACGCGCATGCGATATCTCATCCGTGCTATAATGCCGACGGGATCGCTCCCCCACGGATGGAGGACCGAACCATGATGGGTCGTCATCAGCACGAGACCAAGCTCTACTACCAGCTCTCCGTCGACGAACTCATCCCGCCGCATCATCTGCTTCGCCAGATCGCCGACCACATCGACTTTTCCTTCGTCTACCAACTCGCGCGTCCTTATTACAGCGACACCGGCCAACCTTCGATCGACCCCGTCGTCCTCTTCAAGATGCTGCTTATCGGCTACCCGTACGGCGTCACGTCCGAGCGCCGGCTCATGGACGAGATCCGTGTGAACCTCGCCTATCGCTGGCTCCTCGGCTACGACCTCGACGAGACAATCCCCGACCACAGTGTCCTCTCGAAGGCGAGAGTACGCTTTCCGCTCGCCGTCTTCGAGGCCTTCTTCGATCGGACCGTCGAGCTCTGCAAGACCGCAGGCCTGGTGCACGGAGAGGCGGTCTTCATGGACTCCACGCTGATTCAGGCGAACGCATCGATGTCCTCTCTCGAATCGCGGGTAGGTCTCCAACCGCCGCTGCCCGCACGCGACTACGTGAAGCAAGTCTTCGCGGAGAACCCGGTCTCCACCGATCCCATTCCTGACCCGCCGGACAACCCACCGTCGACCCGCGAGGATCCGAGCCGGGCCGAGAAGAAGGTGCCGTTCAACAAGCGCAAGCAGAGCCGGACCGATCCTGAAGCGAGCCTGATGAGCCATGCGAGCTTCGGCGTGCATCTCGCATACAAGGCCCACGTCGCGGTGGACGATCATCCGGCCCGCGTGATCACGGCGGCGGTCGCAACGCCTGCGGCCATTGTCGACGAGTACATGCTCGAAGAGCTGCTCGCGCAGCACGCGCGTCGAACCGGCAGGCTACCCCGTGACGTCGTGGCCGACCGACGCTACGGGACGATGGAGATCTATCGGTACCTGACGGATCTGGGTCTACGGGCAACGATCCCCGACCGCTCGGCCGGCAAGCGCGGACCGGCCGGCGTCTGGAGCATTCGCGACTTTACGTACAACCCCGATGAGAACACGTACAAATGCGCCGCGGGCGAAACGCTGGCGCCCGCGTCTGTCCGGCCCAGCGAGAGAATGACGGAGTACAAGGCGCCACCCGGCGTCTGCGTCGATTGTCGCTTCCGCGCTGAGTGCTCACCGACGGGAAAGCGGCGAGGACTGCGAAGGGCCTTCGACCGCGGCTTGATCGAAGACGTGCAGAACTGGCTCGAAACGGATGAGGGCAGGGAGCGCTACGCCCAACGCAAGGTCTACATCGAGACGCAGTTCGGAATCGCAAAGGAGCTGCACGGCCTGAGGCGGGCGAAGTGGCGCGGCAGATGGAGAGTGCAGATCCAGGTGTGGCTCACGGCGGCAGCGATGAATATGAAGAAGCTAGTGAAGAGCAAAGGAACGGCCGGAGGAGCCGGGTCATCTGGGCCCGAGTCGAGTAGCCACTTCCCCATCCAGCTCGCCATTTGAAATTCGCGCCGCTCGAAGTCGGCCAGCGGAGGGAACGGCACTTGGGCAACACCCCCCGACGTTACAGGGCCGAGCTGTGGCGTCGAGTCTGATAGTAGATGGGAAGCCACGACCTGTTCGAGTCTCTGCTCGACTACACCGGGAGCTACGTCCGCCTCCGTCACTACGCTGCGGCTACGCGCCGCGGCTACCTGACGGACCAGTTGCTGTTCGTTCGCTTCCTGAAGGCGCAGTACGGCGTGTCGCGCATCGACGAGGTCGAACGCCGGCACATCGTAGATTATCTCACCCACGCCGAACGACGCGGCCTGCGTGGCACCACCATCGCCCGGAAGCTCGCCGCGCTCCGCTCGCTCTTCACCTATCTGGTGGAGGATGGCCGCATCACCAGCAGCCCGGTACGCGGTATTCCGCCCCCCAAGCAGGAGTGGGCTCAGCCGCGGGTGTTGAGTCAGATCGAGTACGGCCGCCTCAAGGCCGCCGCCGAGCGCGACCCGCGGGCCCGCGCGATCGTCGAAATCTTCCTCCAGACGGGCATCCGGCTCTCAGAGGCAGCGCAGTTGCGCGTCGAGGATGTCGTACTTCCCGAAGCTCAGGAGCTGCCGTCCATCGGACTCCTGCGGGTCTGGGGTAAGGGCCGAAAGGAGCGCTCCGTCACACCGAACTCGAAGGCGTGCCAAGCGCTCTCGGCCTACCTGACAACGAGAACCGCATACGACAAGCACGCCCCACTTTTCGCGTCTAAGTACGGCGCGTCACTCACGCCTCGAAGTATCCAGCGCATTGTCGCAAAGCTCACCGCCGATGCCCGGGTCGCCAGGGCCAGCGTGCATACGCTCAGGCACACCTTCGCGACGCATACGGTGCGAAAGGGAACGAACCTGCGCGTAGTTCAGGAGGCGTTGGGGCATTCATCCTTGCATACCACGTCGCGCTACGTCTCCCTGGCTCGCGAGCTGATGGACGAACAGCTCGAGGCCAACGCGCTATAGCATGTAAGGTAGATTGTGCGACGTTGGCCGGCCTGTTCCGCGTCCGTCTCTACCGCGCACCCGTTTATCCCGCGAGGTACCAGGTATTCACAAACAGACTGCTGCCACCGATCCCCTGCGGGATGGACCTGACGCGAGACTGGAACAGCGTGAACGAGTAGGGGCTGACGATCGGGATGAAGGTCGGACCCTTTTCGTAGATCAGCCTTTGCAGATCTTTGATCGCCTTCACAAACTCTTCGTGGTTGGAGATTGACTTGACGTCGTCGATGGCCTTGTCGATTTCCGGGTAGAGCTTGCCGACCCCGATTGCGTAGATGTTGTTTCGCGCTGGACCTTCGGAGTGCTGGAAGTCCAGGTTGAACTCCGCGTATTCGTAGACCTGGTTCAAGGAGAGGCTGGCGTCGTACTTCACGTTGGTGGCGTTGTCGAGCCAGGTGGCGAAAGGCTGCGGATCGGCTTCGACCTCAAACCCAGCGGCCCTCATCTGCTCAAGCCAGATGGGGAGGTGCAGCTTGTGTTGCTCGATGTCGGTGTCGGCGGGCCACATGACCTTGACCTTCACGGTGTCCTGGCCGGTAGCTGCCTTGATCAGCGCCCTGGACTTCGCCGGATCGTACGGCTGCAGTTGCGACAGCTCGTCGTCGGAGAAGGCCAGTTCGCCCTGCGGCCAGTGCACCAGACCGTTGGCCTTGGCGTCGCCGTTGTAGATGCGGTCGATGTACGCCTTGCGGTCGATGGCGTAGAGCGCGGCTTTGCGCACGCGATCGTCGTCCCATGGCTTCCTTGTGGGGTTCATTACGAACGAGATGAACGTGTTCACCGGATCCTTGATGAGGGTGTAGCTCTGGCCTGACCGGAGCTGGTTCGATTCGTCAAGGTTGGTCGCAGTGTATTGATCCAACTGCCCGGACTGGAACGCGACGCGGAGCGACGACTGGTCGGTGATGATCCTGACGTCGAACTGGTCGATGTAGGGGATGGCCGCTCCGCCGTTGGCGTCGTCCTTGCGGTAGTAGTTCGGATTCTTGATTAAGGTGGCGCCTTGGCCCTCCGTGTAACTCTTCAGCGAGAACGGCCCCGCGCCAGCCGCCTTCTGCTTGAGTTGGCCAATGACCGCGTCGTTCAAGGCCTCCCTGGGGACGATGGCGTTGATGCCGCTGCCGATGCGGTTGCGGAAAAAGGCATACGGTTTGGGCGTCTTCAGCGTGTAGGTCAGATTGTCAGCGGACGACGTTTGGGACTCGAGCCACTTACCGATGAACGCGAAAGCGTTCGATTGCGGGAGCGACTTGATCCGCTCGTAGCTCGCGATGATGTCGCTGGCGTCGAGCGGCCGCTCCGGCACGCCCAGCTGGTTGGGGCCGACTTTCACACCGGGCCGGATTTTGAAGTTGTACGTCAGAGCGTCCGGCTGCTCGAATCCCGTCGAAAGGTCGTCGAAGCGGAAGTTGGGGTCGAGGGCGGAGAAGTTGACGAGCACGTTGTACAACCGTGGGAAGTAGAAGACGGATGCGCCGATGCCGATGTACGGGTCAAACGTGTCGAAGTCCGCCGTGCTCGCGACGGTGTATGTGCCGCCCGGCTTCGGAGTACCCGGGTTCGCGACGCCGCTCGCCGTCGTCGCCTGCGGCGTCGCCGCGGCCTTCGTCGTGCCCGCTGCGGGCGTCTTGCTGCTGCTACTTCCGCGACAGCCGACCAGCCACACCGCGCCTGCCGCGGCACCGGCAACACCGGTCATCTGCAGAGCACGCCGACGTGTCACACGCTGCGTTGTTATCCTGTTCCAGTAGCTCCTTGTCATTCTCGTGTCTCCCTTCAAGGAACGTGTCCGAACCTTGCCGGATGGTCGGCGGCTTGCGTGCACAACCCCCAACACCCAAACCTGATTGCTCCATCACACGTTGTGCTGGCGGTGCGGGCTAAGCCTCCCCCACAGTGGGCGTATCGCCGATGACTCCAGCGGCTGTCAACGTGTCGAGCGCCTCATCGCTGAAGCGCAGACACGCTGCCCGACGAGTGGACGCCGCTCTTTCGCCGCCTCGGCGAGCGCACCGTCAAGTTCTTCGAGCATGCGGCGCGATTGGGCGTTGCGGTAGCGGGGACGATTCGCCGTCAGACGCGCGATGCATCCCAACTTTTCGTACAGAACGATTCCGTCCGGCACTGTGCGCCTCCTACGACGACCTGGAAGTTCGGAGCGGAATCATGGGAATAGGACCGGCAGGGAGCGCGGGCCGCGAACCTGGCCGCCGGCCCAGGTCACCTCGGCCGAGTCGTCCAAGTGGAATTCTGGAATGCGCGCCAGCCATTGAGCCAGCGCTACGCGCAGCTCCATGCGCGCTAGGTTGGAGCCCACGCAACGGTGAATACCGACGCCGAAGGCAATATGGGGATTCCTTGCGCGATCGATGATCACTCGGTCGGCGTCCTCGAACTTCTCAGGATCGCGATTCGCGGCCGGGAACGACATCAGGACGCGATCACCTGCACACATCGCCTGGCCTTGGTACTCGACGTCCTCGCGAACGATCCTCGCCATCGTAACCGGCGAGTACGCTCGCAGGAACTCTTCCACCGCCGTCGGTATGAGTTCGGGCTCGCGAACGAGGCGCTCACGGTCACCTGGGTGGGTCGCCAGATGCAACAGGGCGGAACCGATGGAGCTCCAGGTCGTATCAATGCCTGCCACCAGCAGCAATGCACTCATGCCCAGGACAATTCGCTCGGGCACGCGTTCGCCATTGACCTCGGATTGCACCAAATAGGTGATGAGATCGTCGCCAGGCTGATCCCGCCGTTCCTCGATGCAGCTCTGCAGATACATGAAAATCTCAACGCGGGCCTGCGCCCCTCGCGCTGGATCCGCCACGGCGAATTCCAGCGCACCGCGGACCCAACCGACAAACGTCTCGGACATTTCTTGGGGAACGCCCAGTATTTCGGCAATCACGCGAGTCGGGATCTGCTGCGCATAGTCTGACGCCGCATCGGCGTGCCTTGCGTCAATGAAACCATCTATGAGAGAGGTGCAGAGCTCGCGCGTCATTGGCTCGAATCGCTCGATGGCCGCTTGCGTGAACCGAGGCAATTGGGAGGATGTCGCTGAAGGCAGCGGCTGATGCGCGTCGGACGCCGTGGCGGGCTTCGACCACGTATCGCAGGACGGTGATCACGCCAGCACGATTCGCTTCGCGCGAGATCAATGGTTCCCATCGTGCTAGGATAGGATTCCTTTCGTTAGGAACTGGATCCTTCCAATGAGCATGTTCCGCAAGCTGTTCGGCAATCGAGATCCGCACGCACGGGGCCGGTCCGCTGTACCGCAGGGAACCACGCCCGCGACTATTCGAGAGGTCACCGGATCCCGAACGTTAGACGGGTCCGCGGACTTGGACGTGGTCGGTGAGGCGAGCTACCAAGAGAACCTGTGGACAATTGTAGGCAAAGGTAGACCACCGGATGAGACGGTACGGGCACAAATCTCCGCACTGTTGATGGCAGAGACGGACAACCCCTACGACACAAACGCGATCTCTGTTTGGATCAACGGGCTGAGGGTTGGATACCTGTCGCGCGCGGACGCGGCCCGTTATCGTCCAGGCTTGCTCGCCTTGCAGGACAGGATAAACGCACGCGTCGCTTTGCGCGGCGCCATTGTCGGGGGAGGCGTTTATGATGACGGGCCAGGTCGCCTTGGCGTGTTTCTTCGCCACGATCCGACTGACTTCGGCCTGCGCCATCGTGTGCCGGTAGCTGTCCCCGGGTCCACTATGAGGACCGGTATGACGGACGCCATCGCTTCTGATGCGTCTGACGATTCGTACGATCTTGGGTGGCTGACCGACCTTCCTAGCGATCCGCTTCGAGCGATCTCGATGCTTCGGCGCTTGTTGCAGGGTGAGGCTGATCCCATCGATCGGCACTTCATGTTTCACCACCTAGAGGAGTCGCTCTACAAGTCACGGGATGTCTTTGCCTCCGCACTGGACGAATACGACGAGTGCTGCACCAATCACGATCTTGAGATGGACGCTATCCGTTCAGCATTCATGACGAAATGGAGAAAGATTCCCTGGTTGCACACCTACCATCAGATGTGCATCCGATTGGCTAAGGCCAAGCGATTTGAGGACGCATTGTGGTGGGCGGAACGTGGCATTCGGGTCTACGGAGAGGATCCGGCACGCCCGGACGCGCTCACGGATCTAGTGAAGCGCGCCGATAGCTACCGCGCCAAGCTTTCGCCGCCCGAAGCTCGCGCTCCTCGTGTGGCGCGAAAGAGAGAACCCACGACCGAGTCGCTCACCTGCGTTCAATGCGGGACGACGTTCGAGCGCCTCCGCATGCGGGGCAGGAAGCCAACTCTCTGCCAAGATTGCCACACGGACTAATCTTCTGTCTCGGTGCAGGCACACCAGTTTCCAAGGGCCGAGCCACCGCTTGACATACATCGTATACTGTAGATAACAACCCCATAAGGCAAGCCGACACATCTCAAGAAGGCTGGCCGCGACTGCCCCCGATTTACTTCGGGCGCGCCGTGGCGAGCCTTTTTTTGTCGCCCTTAGAGGTTCGAAGCAGCACTTTCACAACACCCATAGCAAGAACAGGAGGAAATCAAGTGAGTCCAGATGGAAATGCCAGAGCCGACG
>Ga0334722_10000340_pt1 | contig 70936 bp, 54 predicted proteins | sample C3_bottom_MG_FD_207210 | JGI IMG/M metagenome (GOLD analysis project Ga0334722, IMG submission 207210) | Sediment microbial communities from Yellowstone Lake, YNP, Wyoming, USA - C3_bottom | ecosystem: Environmental > Aquatic > Freshwater > Lake > Sediment | place: USA: Wyoming | collected...
CTCCTCGCGCAGCGCCCAGCCGATCGCCTGAATGACGCCGCCGTAAATCTGATTGCGCGCTGCCATCGGATTGAGCACGCGGCCGAAATCGTGCACCGCGACTACCTTCTGGACTTCGATCAGGCCCGTCTCCGTGTCCACCAGCACTTCGGCGAAGTGCGCGCCGAACTGCGCCACTTCGACTTCCTCATTCGTCGCCAGGACCGCGCCTGTGCCGACCGCCACGCCGGGCAGCGCGCTGCACGCATCGGCCCAGGAGACCGAACGCCCGTCCTGATGCACGAACGAGCCGTTGCGCCGCTCGAGGTCGGCGGGCTTCGTTTCCAGCGACTTCGCCGCCGCGGCCAGCACCTGCGCCAGCGCCGCTTCCGCCGCCTGTCGCACCGCCGGGCCGGCGCCGGCCAGCGTGCCGCTGCCGTGGCTGCCGGGGCCGTAGGGCGTCTTCTCGGTGTCGCCGATGATGACGCGCACCGCCTCGGGTGCGATGCCGAGCGTCTCCGAGGCAACCAGGGCGATGACCGTGCGGGTGCCGGTCCCGATGTCCTGCACGCCGCAACTGACTTGCGCGGTGCCGTCGGTGTTGATTTGCACCTCGGCGTGGCAGGGGGGCCAGCCATTGCCCCACCACATCACCGTGTTCATCCCGAAGCCGCGGCGCAGGTGTCCTTCAGTGATCCCGCCCCCGCGCCGCCGCGCCCAGCCGATGGCGGCGGCCCCGCGCTCGTAGCACTCGCGCAAATGCTTCACGGAGTACTGTTTGCCGCTCGCGCCCTGTTCGGCGTGATTGCGCAGGCGGAACTCGATCGGGTCGAGGCCGCAGCGGGCTGCGAGTTCGTCCACGAATCCTTCGAAGCCCGCAGTGCCCATCACCATCCCGACGCCGCGTGTAGCGCGGGCGCGCCCGGCGTTGACATACGCCATCTGCGACTGCGCCCGCACATTCGGGCAGACGTAGTAGTGCCAGGCGGGGCCGATGAGACTGTCGTTGGCGGGATAGGCGCCGCTGGCGGCAAAGCCGTCGAGCGTGATAGCAGTCAGGCGCCCGTCCTTCGTCAACCCCGCTCGGTAGGACTGCTTGCTTTCGCAGCGGTTGCCCGTGGCGACAAAGTCCTCATAGCGGTCGAGCATCATGCGCACCGGCCGGCCCGTCGCCTTCGACAGCAGCGCCGCCGCGACCGTGTCCTTGCCCAATTCGAGTTTCGAGCCGAAGCCGCCGCCCATATGCTCACAGATGACGCGCAGGCGATTGAGCGGGATGCCCATCCGTTCGGCCATCGCCGCCCGGGTCTCGTGGACGGACTGCGTCGAGACCCACACGGTCACCAGATCGCGTTCCCAGGACACCACCGAGCCGTGCGTTTCCATGCAGGCGTGTACCTCGGTGCCGGTGCGATAGGTCGCCTCGTGCGTGATCGCGGCGTCCTTGAAGCCGCGCGCGACATCCCCGCGCTCGCGCGTCGCCCAGGACGGCGTCCAGAACAGTTCGCCGTCGTGCAGGCGCGGCGCGTCGGGCGCGAGCGCGCCGTCGAGTGCGCTCGTAAAGGGCAGCGGCTCGTACTCGACGCGTACCGCCTCAGCGGCGCGCCGCGCCGCCTCGGCCGTCTCGGCGGCGACGGCGGCGATTTCGTCGCCTTCGTAACGGGCGGTCGCCTCGAACAGCGCGCTCTTGCCGCCGTAGAACTTCACTTCGGGGACATCACCAGCGCCAATGACGGCAACCACGCCCGGAACGGCGAGCGCCGGGCGCAGATCGACCTGCGTAATGCGGGCGTGCGCGTGGGGCGAGCGGACGAAGCGCCCGTACAGCATCCCGGGCAGGTGCAGGTCGGCGGTGTACCGGGCGCGGCCGGTGACTTTGTCGGCGGCCTCGACCCGCGTTACGCGGCGCTCAGGCATTGTGTTTCGGCTCACGCAGACGCGCCGCCGCGGTCTGCACGGCGTTGAAGATGTGCGGATAGGCGCAGCAGCGGCAGATGTTGCCGGTCAGCGCCTCTTTGATGTCGGCGAGGGTCGGCGCCGGGTTCTCGCGCAGCAGCGCCACCGCCGACACGACCTGTCCCGGGATGCAAAAACCGCATTGCAGCGCGTCTTCATCAATAAAGGCCTGCTGCACGGGGTGCAGCGAGCCGTCCGTGCTCAAGCCCTCGACCGTCGTGATCTCGCGCCCTTGCGCTTGCAGCGCGAAGAGGAGGCACGAGTAGACCGCCTTGCCGTCGAGCAAGACGGTGCAGGCGCCGCACTCGCCCTGGCCGCACGCCTCCTTGGCGCCGGTCAGGTTCAATTGGCCGCGCAGGATGGACAGTAACGAAGTCGTCGGCCCGGCAGCGACGCGCTGTTTGCGCCCATTGATGCGCAGCGTGATCGATTCGGGTTCGACCCCGCTCACCGCGGCAGCCCCTTCCAGCGCTCGGCGATCAATTCCATTTCGAACAGCACATACGGTTCGAAGGCCGAAATCCAGCCGTCCGGCTCTCGCACCAGGAAGTAGAACCCGACCCCGATCTGTTGGCCCGCGTGTAGGTGCAGTCCGGTCTCAGGCTGGCGCGGGATGCGCACTTCGATGTGATAGCGCGCGCCGGCGCCGCTGCCGGCGACAGTGAACTTCGCCGGGTCGAGTTTGTCGCGGACATCGTGCGGCCACTGGTCGGGGTCGGAGGCGTCCACGATGTGCAGGCCCGGCGCGTCGAGCGCCGCCTTGCCGTCAGCGATGCCGATGGGAATGTAGTAGTTGTCGCCGCCCAGATACCATCCGTCATCGAGGGCATCTACTTGCACATACAATCGCGCAATCGGCCGCGACAGGTCGAAGGCGAAGTAGAGCGCGTCGGCGTCCCAGTGGGCATACACCTTGGCGTCAAAGCCCGCCGCCGCGTCGGCGCCCGCCACGGACAACCATGGCTCCCACTCACCGTCGGCGATGCGTCCGTCCATCGTCGGCGTGGCACGGCGGATGCGCGTGCTCGCTGCGCAGAGCGGGTAGGGGTCGAGCGCGTTGGGGATGCTGTCGCCGTCCATATCGGGGTTGGTCGGGTCGGGGTCGAGGTAGCGGGCGTAAATATCCGGCGGCGCCGGCAGCGTGTCGTCCACCCAAATGCGGCTCATTGCCGCTTCCATATCCGTCATCCCGCAGCCGCAACTCGCCGCGGTCAGCGGGCTGGAGCCCAAGCGCGCCTCGTCGAACGGCAGCCAGGGCTCATCGTCGGGAATGCCGTCCTGATCGCCGTCGACCACGGTCTCAATCGTCCCGTAGGCGCAGAACTCGAACTGCCGGTCGCTCCAGTGGCGCAGGATATATGCGTTGCAGTCCCAGTGCTCGCCGGTCTTGCGCGCCGAATCGATGCTGGGCGACGGGTGATTGAACAGGTATTCGTCGTAGCCGCTGTGTTCGAAGATGGAGTCGACCGCATGGTGCGTTTCGTGCGTGAAGAGCCAGGCGGTGTCGCCGCCCCCGCCGAAGCGCGAGCGCGCCGGGTCGCCGGGCGCCGGGTAGTCTACGCCCCAGGTGCCGCCGCCCGTGGTCTTGTACGCGTACTGCTTCTTGTCCTTGTCACAGCGCCGCTCGCCGACAATCTCGACCAGGATGGCGTAATCGCCGCGCTTCTTGCCCTTCGCCGCCAGGATCTTGTCCCAGTCCTGGTCGAAGGGCAGCGGCCAGTATACGAATTCGGAGTCCGGCACTTCGCGCCGCTCGGGGACAACGAAGAATTCGCAGTCGAGCCACAGGTTCATCCGTGAATTCATCCAGTAGAACTTCACGCCCTTGGCGATCTGGTCTTTGTAGTATTGCAGGCGCGGGTCGCCCTCAAGCGGCAGCGGCGGCGCGTCGGGCGTCAGACTGTCCTTGTTCACGACATTGAGGTAGACCATCACGGCCACCGGCAGGCGGACGAAAGTCTTCAGCCGCGGCACCGGCAGTGTCGTGAACGCATAGAGCCGCGAGCCCGCCGGCCCGGGGACGACCGTCAGGCCCGGAAAGGTGACGCGGAACAGGTAGCGCGTGCCCGGGTCCAGTCCGTTGATGGTGACATCGTGCGCCTGCCCGCTGCTGGAAACGGGCACATCATCGTCGCTGTCGGTCGGGTAGGGGGTGCCGGCGTCGGCGAGGTGATAGCGCAGTTCGGCCTTGCCGGTGCGCGGGCTGTCCCAGCGGATGCGCGCGCCGGTGTCGTGAACTTCGAGGATGGTGGGCCGCTTCGGGATGTCGAGCGACGCCGGAATTTGCAGGAGCCGACTGTTGCCGGTGTCGGCGATGAGCAGCGTGTCGCGGGCACCGACAGCGAGCGCGGACGCGCCGCGCAGCGGGTCGAGGACCGGCAGTGTGGTTTCGGTGATGAGGTTGCCCGTCGCCGAATAGAGACGGATGCGCGCGTTGCCGCTGTCGAGGACGGCCAAGCGGTCGCCGACTGCGACTACATCGTGCGGATTGTCCAAGTCCCCGAGCGTGCGCTCGGCGACGGGTGTCAGCGTTGGGCCGTCCGCGTTATACCGCAGCGCCTGGATGCGGCCGTTGCCCGAGTCAGCGACAAACAGCAGGTCGCCGACGAGCGCCAGCCCGCGCGGCCCGCGGAATTGGCCGGGTTTGTCGCCCTCGGCGCCGAAGGTGAGCGCCGGCGTGCCGTCGGTCGCCAACACCACAATCTGATTCTTCGCCGTGTCGCTGACGATGGTGCGCCCGCGCGGGTCGAGGATTGCCGCCGTCGGCTCAGTGAGCGCCGCGGCGCCGATGCCGACTACGCTGCGATCGTTCGGGTCGATGCGCAGGATGCGGTGATTTCCGCGGTCGGCGAGTAGCACGGCGTTGCCGGCGAGCGAGAGACCGGCCGGGTCTTTCACGGACAGGCCGGGCAGGGTGACCTCGCGGGGGTTGGCGAACACCGCGTCGTAAATCAGCAGGCGGTTGTGCCTGGTGTCGGAAACGAGGATGCGCCCGTCGGGGAGCGTCACAATGCCCTCAGGGCGAGACGGCGTTTCGTCGGCGCGTGCCGGCAGCGCCGACGCCGCGCAGACGAGCAGGAGCGCGCCGATCGCGAGGGGCCGGGGCATACTCACCGGGGTTCGGCGGCAGGCGGCGCGCTCCTGCTCGAACAGGAACCCGCCGCGGCCGCGGCGTAATCGCGACATTCGTGACCGCCGACAGCCGACTGACCCACCTCGAATGCGCCGCCTGTGGCACGCGCGCCGAATGGCGACAACTGATTAATGTCTGTCCGGCGTGCGGGAAGATGCTGCTGGCGCGCTACGACTTCACTGGTGCACGGCCCGACCGCGCCACGCTGCGCGACCGCGCGCCGACGATGTGGCGCTACATCGAGTTCCTGCCGCCGATGCCCGACAGCCCGGTGTCGCTTGGCGAGATGATGACGCCGCTGCTGCGTCTGCCTGCCCTCGAGCGGGCGTTCGGCGTGCGGACGCTGTGGTTGAAGGACGAGGGCCGCCTGCCGACCGGCACCTTTAAGGCGCGCGGCATGGCGGTAGCGGTGACGATGGCAAAGCAACTGGGCGCGCAGGCGCTCGCCGCGCCGTCGGCGGGGAATGCGGGCGCGGCGCTCGCCGCCTATGCGCGCCGCGCCGGGCTGCCGGCAACCGTCTTTTTCCCGCCCGATGTCCCGCCGATCACGATCGCTGAAGCGCGCGCCGCGGGCGCCGAAATCCGCGACTGCGCGTCGCTCCCTGACGGCGGCGCCAAGACGCGCGAGGGCGCGGCGGCGGGCAAATGGTTCGGCCTGTCGACGCTCCTCGAGCCGTACCGCGCCGAGGGCAAGAAGACGATGGGCCTGGAACTGGCGGAGCAACTCGACTGGCGACTGCCAGAGGTCATCATTTATCCCACCGGCGGCGGCACTGGCCTGATCGGGCTGTGGAAGGCGTTCGAGGAGCTGCGGGTGGCGGGGTGGGTGAGCGACGCGCCGCCGCGGATGGTGGCCGTGCAGCCGGTTGGCTGCGCGCCGCTGGTGCAGGCGTTGGAAGCGGGGGCGTCAGAATGCGGGCCGGTGGAGCGACCTGACACCATCGCGCCCGGGCTGCGCGTCCCGCGCAGCGCCGGCGACTTCTACTTGCTGCGCATCCTGCGGGAGTCGAAGGGCACGGCCGTCGCCGTCACCGATGACGACATCCGTGCCGCGGCCCGTGAATTGGCCGCGAGCGAGGGGCTCCTCGTCTGCCCGGAAGGCGCCGCCACGCTGGCGGCGCTGCGCGCCTTGCGGGCGAACGGCTGGGTGCGACCAGACGACCGGGTCGTGCTCCTCAACACCGGCACCGGGTTGAAGCACCCGGAACTGTTCGCCTAACCGCGCCTAGTGCGCGATGCCGAGGTAAGTCTCCCGAATCTTGACTTGCAGGTCGGTCGGGTTTTCGATTTCCGCGAGCGAGTACTGCGAGGTCTTGTTCGAGTCCAGAGTCGCCTTGAGCGTCAACAGCCGGTCGCCGCGGATGACGGTCAGCGTCACTTCCTGGCCCGTCGTAAAGTAATCGCGCAGCACCTGGTCAAAAGTCGAGGCGCGGGCGCGACGACCGTCGATGGCGACGATGATGTCGCCCTGGTCAATCCCCGCCTTGTCGCCGGCGCCGCCCGGTAGACACGATTGCACTGTCAGCAGGTCCACACTGGCGGCCGCCTGCGCTGCCAGCGCGCCGGCGACTGCCGCCCCGGCGGCAAACGGCCCCGGACCGCCCCCGCCACCAAAGCCGGCGCCGGTGCGGATGTTCAGCGTCGGCCCGGATTCGGTGGTGGTGATGTTGAGGCGCAGGCCCGCGTGCTTGAGAAAGTCGTCATACGGCGGGCGCGTCGGCGCGAAGACATACTTGTCGAAGAAGTCTTGGAAACTGGTGCCGGTCAGCACTTCTGCCGCTTTCTGCACGGCGCCGTCTGGATAGCCGACGCCCTTGGCGGCGTACTCGTCATACAGGTAGCGCATCAGGTCATCGAGCGACTTGGCGTTTTGTGTCCGGCCGCGCATTTCCAAGTCGAGACAGAACGCAAGCAGCTGCCCCTTGCCGTAGTACGAGATAGTGGAGAAGGGCTTGTCGGGATTGATCCAGGTGGTGATGGAGGCATCGGCCGCCGAGACGACCTTCGCCGCCGGGTTCTCGTCGTATGACTGCATCAGCCGCGCCATCGAGTCGTAGTATTGCTGCTTGGTTGTGATGCCGGCGCGGCGGACGGACAGGTCGCCGAAATAACTCGTCCAGCCCTCACTCTCCCACAGGTAGGGCGTGATGACCTCGCGGGTGTAGTCGAACGGCCCCAGCGGCAGCGGCCGGATGCGCTTCACATTCCACAGGTGGAAGAACTCGTGCGCCACCAGACCGGCGAAGCGCCGCAAGGTCTCGTCCGAGCGAGCGAATTCTGGGTTCGTCCCGAGCGCCGTCGAGGCGAGGTGCTCCAGGCCGCCGCCCCCGCCGCCGGAGCCGGTGTGGATGAAGAAGACATACCGCGGATAGGGGGCGTGCCCGAACAGCGCAATCTCCTGGTCGGCGATGCGCTTGACGAAGGTCGTCAGTTGCCCCGGGTCATACTTGGCATCGGTGTGCGTGACGATGTAATGCGTCTTGCCGTCCGACTCGAACTGCATCACCTTGTGGTCGGCGATGTCGATGGGGCAGTCCACCAAGTAGTCGTAGTCGGGGGAAGTGAACTTCCAGGCGCCCGGCCCCGGATCGAGGGCGGTGGCGGTGCGCCAGTTCGAGGGGAACCCCTCGAGGCGGAGTTCGATGGCGTGCTTGATCTGGCCGACGACATACATGTACACGGATGCGCCGTTAATCCAGCAGTGCACATCGTTGTACTGGCTGGTCACGATGCTCATTTGGTTCACGTACACCCGGTAGGTGGCGACGACGCGGTCGGCCCCGCGCGACCAGACGCGCCAGGTCTGCTTGTCGATGCGCCGGGAGGCGAGCGTGTGCCCGCGCCCGTCAGTGGCGGCGAAGCCCTCGACATTGCGGCCGAAATCCTGGATGTCATAGGCGCCGGGCGTCCATGCCGGCATGGCGAATTCGAGCGTGTCGGCGTGCACATCCGGCACTTCGATCATGACGCTCAGCAGGTGCGTGTTCGGCGCCAGCGGGCGCACGGTGTACACGAACGGGCTCGGCGCGGCGGCGATTGCCAGGCGCGCAACGAGGACGAACAGCAACACGGCGGAGACACGGCGCATGACCACCCTCCCAGGGCGTCGCCCCGTCGGGGGGCGTCGCCTCCTCCTTCGACGCCAGGCGCAAATCCCTTGCTGCGGCCTACTGTGGACGCGTCGCCACTGCGACGACGGCGTGGTCAAGATCGAGTGTCTGCCCGGCGACCCGGCGGAGGGCGTCGGGTGACACTGCGCGCAGCGTGGCGACAAACTGCTCGGTGGTCTGCGCCGGCAGGCCGAGAGCGGCGTCGAAACCGAGGCGATAGGCCCAGCGGGCGCGGAATTGGTTGGCGCGCAGCAGGTCGCCTTCGTAGCGGTTGACGGTCCGCGCGATTTCGTCGGCGGACGGCGGCTCGGCAATGAACCGCTGCACCTCGGCCTCTACTGCGGCAAGGGCGGTTTCGACCAGGTCGGGTTTGCAACCGAGATTGATTTCGAGGATGCCGAAGCCGGGATACCACTGCAGGCGCGCCGAGACGGAGTAGGCGAGGCCCTTGGTCTCGCGCACGCCGTCCCACAGGCGGCGGTCAAGCACTTCGTTCAGGACGCGCAGCGCCTGAGCGTCTGGCGTCGTCGCGGCGGCGGTGACGAACGCCACCCGCAGTGACGCCTGTTCGCGGTTCACGGTTCGCTCGCCGCGCCCCGCGCTCGGCGCAGGGACGCCGGGCGCGTCAGGTAGCCGATCGCGCGCGGCCGGGCGCGGGAACGCGAACTGCTGCGCGAGGAAAGTGAGCAGGGCGTCGCCGTCGCGCGGCGTCACCGCGACAATGGTCAGGTTGCGCGGCTCATAGGCGCGCCGGTGGAAGTCCACCAACTGCTGGCGCGTGGCGCCCGTGATGGTCTCCGCAGTGCCGAACGGCAGGGCGCGGTAGGGATGGTCGCGCGGGTAGACACCCTCGGCGAGTGCCTGGGCCGACGCGCCGGGCGCGCTTTCCTTGTAGGCGCGCTGGTCCACCGCGGCGCGGGCGCGGATCGTCTCCAGTTCCGCCGCGGGGAACGCCGGGTCGCGCAACACATCGGCCAACAGCGTGATGCCGCGTTCCGTCTTATCCGCCAGCACTTCCAGCCGTGTCACCAGGCGCTCCGAGTCGTCGTAGGCGGCGCCGAAGCCGCCGAATGAGTCGGCGGTGGTGAGGCGAGCGCCGATCGCGGACAGCGCCGCCGCCAACTGCTCCCGGTTGCGTGTCGTCGTCCCGGCGTCGAGCATCTGTTGGGTCAGGCGCCCCAGGCCGGCGTGGCCGGCTTCGAGCTGCGCCCGGTGCCCGGCCAGGATGACCACCGCGCTCACCGGCGTCTGCGGGTCCTCCTGCACAACCAGCGTTAGGCCGTCGGGCGTCGAGCGCGACAGCCGCCGCTGCCCTTTGGCCGGCGGCAGGGCTTTGAGATCAGGCAACGCCGCGCCGGCGCTCGGAACTGCAGCCAATGGCAGAGCCGTGGCGGGCGCGGTCAAATCGGGCTTGTCGGTTCCGGGCGCCACCAGCCCGACGGCCACTTCGTCGCCGCGCACCAGGAAGCGCGTTGCGGCACGCTGCACCTGACTGCGCGAGACACGCGGCACCGCGGCCTCGAACTGCTGGTAGGCCTCGAAGCCAGTGGTCGCTTCGCCGATGGCGGCGAAGAAACTGCGATAGATGTAATTCTGCTGCAGGAACGCCCGCTCGGCGAGGCGGGCAGTGCGCGTGCGCTGCAATTCGTCATCGCTGGGCCCGTCACGCGCCAGGCGACCGACTTCCTCGCGCACCGTCGCCAACGCCGTCCGCATGTCGGTCGCGGAGACGAGGTTGACGGTGATGAGCAGGTGCGTGACTCCCGCGTAGGTGTCGTACGACGCCGTTGCGCTGGTGGCGAAGGCGTGGTCGCCCTGGACGAGCGTGCGCGCCAGCCGGGCGTCGTCGCCACCGCCCAGCAGGCGGGCGAAGAGTTCCATCGCCGGCGCGGCCTGGTCGGCCGCCGACGGCGCCGGATAGGCGACCTGCAAGATCGGGTTCGGCGATTCGTATTCGATGACCGCGCTCTGCCGGCCGTGCGGGAACACGAAGGCACTCGTCGTCGCAAGGGCGGGCGGGTCGCCGGTCGGGCGCGGGTAGAGGACTTCGAGTTGCGCGGCGACTTCGTCGGGCACGATGTCGCCGGCGACGACCGCCGTCATCCGGTCCGGGCGGTAGTGGGCGCGGTAGTAGGCGATGACGGTGTCGCGCAACGCCCGCTGCAGCGACTCGGGCGTGCCGATGACATTATGTGCGTAGGGCGTTCCCGCGAATGCCAGGGCGTCGATGCGCTCGCCCAACTGGGTCTCGGGGTCGTCGAGGTCGCGGCGCAGTTCTTCGATGACCACATTCCGCTCCCGGTCGAATTCGTCGAGTGGGAAGGTGGAGTGCAACAACATCTCCGCCTGCACTCCCAATCCGGCGCGCCAGAACCGCCGCGGCACCGCGATTTCATAACTGGTCCCATCCTGCCAGGTGGCGGCGTTGACATAGCCGCCGAGCGCCTCGACCGCGTCGGTCAGTCGCTCGGCCGTGTAGGCGGGCGTCCCCTTAAAGCACAGGTGCTCGAGGAAGTGGCTGAGGCCGATGGTGGCTTCGTCCTCATTCACCGAGCCGACTTTCACCAACACCTGTGCGGCGACGAGCGGCTGCGCATGGTCGGGCAGGCAGATAAGGCGCATCCCACTGGAGAGCGTGCGGATGTCTGTTTGCGGCGCGGGCGCGCTCGGGCGCGCCGGCACGGCGGCGAGCGCGGAGAGGATGACGAGCGGTAGGATGAACAGAGGGCGGCGCATCATGGCGAGTGACCGCCTTCAGATTCGATGGGCGGGCGCCGCCTTCCTGTGCGCATGCAGGAAAGAACCCCGCCGCGGGCGAACTGTCGCATGGAAACCTATGGTCAAACTCGTCGCCCTCTTCACCCGCCCCGACGACCCCGCCGGCTTCGACCGCCTGTACACCGAGACGCACCTGCCCCTGGCGCGGCGGATGCCCGGCCTGGTGCGCCTGGAGTCGACGCGCTTCACCGGCACGCCCACGGGCCAGCCGGCGCCGTACGATCGGATGGCAGAACTCTATTTTGAATCCAAAGACGCGATGCAAGCGGCGATGGTGTCCGAGGAAGGCAAAGCGGCGGGCGCCAACCTGATGGGATTTGCCAAGGGGCTGGTCACATTCGTCTTCGCGGAGGTGAAGGAATGAATCGGATTCGCATTCGCTTGCTGGTGCGCGCGGCGACGGCCGCGACGCTTTCTCTGCTTGTTGTCACCGCCAGCGGCGCCAAGATTCCCGAACAGACGGTGCCCATCGAAAAGAAGCAGCCCATCGTGGTGATGGTGTGGCTGACCGCCGAAAGCGGCCCGCAAGACCTCGGCCGCGTCGGCGACCTCGGCAAACAGGCGGCCGACGCGCTGAAGTCGCAACAGGGTTGTTCTAACTCGGAACTTTTCACCGGCATCACGGTCGACCTCGAGAAGGCGCGCATCCTCGGACAGTTGCCGGCCTCTGCGTACTATGTCTTGCTGGTCTCGACCTGGGATTCGGAGGCCGCGCTCGAGGCCTACGAACAGGGTGATGCGCACTCGACTGTCGAGAAGGCGCTGAAGGATTCGGGTCTGAAGATCGGTCACACCGTGCAGCAATATCAGCGTGTCTCCGGCGGCATTGAAATCGGCGACGACGGCCTGCCCCGCTATGTCGGCTCCGACCAGTTCCGCATTCCTCTAGCCACCAACCCGGTGATGACCATCGCCAAACTGCAAATCAAGACCGGCGGCGGTGGCGGCATGGCTGCGGCCGGTCCGCCGCCCGGGGTGGCTGAACTCAACTCGATCATCCAGCCGTTCCTGCAAGGGCTGGTGAAAGACCCGGGGCTGCTGCACCTGGACGCGGTGAGCGCGCAGGTCGGCGACACCACCAAGCAATACCTCGTCGGCTGGTGGCAGGACCGCCGGGCGCTGATGGGTTTTTACAGCAGCCCGACGCACCGCGCCGCCGCCGACTGGCTGCTGGCGGCGGGCCAAAAGGCCGATCCGAAGGTCGCGTCCGCGTTCCGCTTCGCCATTGAGGTCTACCAGCGCGTCAGCCCCGACGCGAAGTAGGCGAGTGCGCGGCCGATGACCGACGCCTTCCGCACCGGTTTCGCCGCGCAGCCGCCGGAGTCGTTTGGCTTCACGCATATCCGCTACGAGAAGAACGGCTGGCTGGCGCGGGTCACCATCAACCGGCCCGAGAAGCACAACGCGCTCGCCTATCAGACGCTGCGGGAACTTGAGCGCGCCTTCCTCGATGCCGCCTGGGATGACGCCATCGCGGTCGTCGTCGTCACCGGCGCCGGCGACCAGGCCTTCTCCACCGGCGGCGATGTGGACGATATGGAGAATCTCACCCGCCGTCCGCACGATTACTGGAAGTGGGTGGGCGCCTTCTTCGACGCCCAGGACCGCCTGCGCAACATCGGCAAGCCCACCATCGCACGCATCAACGGCATCGTGGTCGGCGGCGGCAACGAGTTCAACATCGGCTGCGACTTGGCGGTGATGGCCGACGACACTTACATTCGCCAAATCGGCGCCGCCCGCGGCTCCGTCGCCGCGGCGGGCGCCACGCAGTTCTTGCCGCTCATCGTCGGCGACCGCCGGGCGCGCGAAATCCTCTTTCTGTGCGAGGAAATCCCGGCGCAGAAAGCGCTCGAGTGGGGGCTGGTCAACAAAGTCGTGCCGCGGAAAGACCTCGACGCCGCCGTGCAGCAAATGGCGGAGACGGTGTACGCGAAACTGCCCAACGCCATCCGTTACACGAAAGAGCAGATGAACTTCTGGCGGCACTTGGCCTGGGGGCTGACCATCGGCCACGCCCGCGAGTGGCTGACGCTCAACTCCGCAATGCCCGAGACCGCCGAGGGGATGTCGGCGTTCCTTGAGAAGCGCCAGCCCGACTACGCCAAGATGCACGACGCTGTCACCGCGGGCCGCGACCTGCTGCCCTGGGGGCCGTATACGCGCACCTGCGCGCAGTGCGGCGCCGACGCCCTGCCGGAGTCGTTCACCCATTGCGGGAAGTGCGGAGCGGCGCTCAAGTAGCGGGAAGCGTGTGGCGGGTAGCGTGTAGGACAGCGGGCAATCTTTGTTATGATGAATCGGCATGAGCGCACACGCCACCGACGACCAGACTCGCGACCCTGAGTATGACGCGCACCTCGCCGCATTCGAGGCCCGCATCGCCGCCGGCGAGAAGATCGAGCCCACCGACTGGATGCCCGACGAATACCGCCTCGGCCTGCTCCGCATCATCAGCCAGCACGCCCACAGCGAAATCGTCGGCGAATTGCCGGAAGGCGGCTGGATTCCCTACGCCCCCTCGCTCCGCCGGAAACTGACGCTCATTTCCAAAGTGCAGGACGAGGCCGGCCACGGCCAACTCCTCTACCGCGCCGCCGAGACGCTCGGCCAGACGCGTGAGGAGATGATTGACGAGTTGCTCACCGGCAAAGCGAAGTATTCGTGCGTCTTCAATTACCCGGCGGCGGAATGGGCGGATGTCGGCGCCATCGGCTGGCTCATCGACGAAGCCGCCATCCTGAATCAAACGATGCTGGCGCAGGGCTCCTACGGCCCGTACTCGCGGGCGATGAAGCGCATCTGCTACGAAGAAGCCTTCCATGTCAAGCAGGGCGCCGATCTCATTTACACGCTCGCCACCGGCACCCCCGACCAGAAAGCGATGGCGCAGCGCTCCATCGACCGCTGGTGGTATCCGGCGCTGATGCTCTTCGGCCCGCCCGACAAAGTGTCGGTGCACACCGCGGCGCTGATGAAGTGGAAGGTGAAGACGCGCACCAACGACGAATTGCGAGACGAGTTCGTCGAGAAAATTGTCACGCAAATCCGCTCCGTCGGCCTCGAAGTCCCCGACCGCGACTGCTATTACGATAAGAACAGTGGCAAGTGGCACTACACGCAGCCCGATTGGGACGAGTTCTGGCGGGTGGTGAAGGGCGACGGCCCGCTCAACGCCGAGCGCATGGCCGCGCGCCGCAAGGCGCACGAGGACGGCCTCTGGGTGCGCGAGGCGCTCGCCGCCCACGCCGCCAAGCACGCGCAGTCCAATGGGGCGCGATGACCGACACGCAGTGGCCCGCCTGGGAAGTGTTCCATCAGCCCGGTACCGGCGAAGCGTATGTCCATGTCGGCGCCGTACACGCCCCCGACGCCGAAATGGCACTGCAGATGGCCCGCGATCAATTTACCCGGCGGCAGCCCTGCACCGGCCTCTGGGTGGTGCGCGCCGACCAGATCGTGACCAACACGCAAGCGCAGTCCGAGCCATTCTTCGCCCGCTCGATGGACAAGAGTTTCCGCGAGCCGCAGGGCTTCCTGTCGCCGCTGAAGCGCACCGAGAAGGCCAAGCGTGGCGAGTGACGCCCTGAAGGAACTGCTGCTGGCGATGGCCGACGACGAACTGCTCCTCGGCCACCGCGACGGCGAATGGACCGGCCACGCCCCCATCATCGAAGAGGACATCGCCTTCTCGAACTTGGCGCAGGACGAAATCGGCCACGCGCTCCTCTGGTATCAGTTGCGGCACAACCTCGGCGGCGAAGACCCCGACCACCTGGCGTTCCTGCGCGGCCCCGAGGCGTTTCGGTGCTGTCACCTCGTCGAACAGCCGAAAGGCGACTGGGCGTTCACCATCGTGCGCCAGTTTCTCTTCGACGCCGCCGAGCAGGTGCGCCTCGAGTCGCTGGTGCGGTCGAGTTACACGCCGCTCGCCGAGGCGGCAGGGAAGGTGCGCCCCGAAGAGTCGTATCACTGGATGCACTTGCATAGTTGGGTGGAGCGCCTCGGCGACGCCACCGCCGAGAGCCACCGTCGGATGACCGCCGCGCTCGCCTCCGCGTTCCCGCTCGCCTTCGGTCTCTTCGAGCCGCTCGCCGCGGAAGAGCAATTAGTGCGCGATGGCGTCTTCGCCGGCAACGCCGCGCTGCTCGCGCAGTGGCTTGACCTCGTCGTGCCCGTGCTCACCCAATCCGGCTTGCAGCCGCCGGCGCCGCAGCCGCAGAGCGGCTACGGCGGCCGCCGCGGGCAGCACACGCCCGCGCTGGCGCAGGCGCTCGCTGACCTGCAAGTGGTGCGACGCCTCATCCCCCAGGCCGCCTGGTAGGGGTACACTGACGGCGTGAGCGCCACGCCGCAGACCATTCCCGACGAACGCACCGCCTGGGCGGCGCTCGGCGAGGTCGTCGACCCCGAAATCCCCGTCCTCACGCTCGTCGAGTTGAAGGTTGTGCGTGAGGTAGAGGTGACGGGCGATGCGGTGCGCGTGGTGCTGACGCCCACTTTCATCGGCTGTCCGGCGTTCGAAATGATGCAGCGCGAGACGCGCGCCGCGCTCGAGCGCGCCGGCTTCCGTTCGGTGACCATCGAAGTGACCTATTCGCCGCCCTGGTCGTCGGATTGGCTTGAAGAGCCGGCGCGCCGCAAACTGCGCGAGATCGGCATCGCCCCGCCCAACCCGGCCGCGCCGACCGCGCAGCAGGCGCTGGCGCAGCCGCTCACCTGCCCGCACTGCGGCTCGCAGCAGACCCGCCTCGACACGCCGTTCGGCCCGACGCTCTGCCGGATGATCGCCATCTGCGACGCCTGCCGCCAGCCGTTCGAGGCGATGAAGCCGCTGTAGCAAGGGTCGCATCAGCAGACAGACTAAAGCGACCTGTTTCCGAAGGCTGAGGAAGGACAGAACGCCATCGCGCAGAAGATTTCGGAGATGGAAGCAAGCGACCTGAAACCGATCAGCGAGAAGATTGAGGCTCATCGTGCTGAGTACGAGAGGAATGAGGCCGCAGTCCGCACGCAGTTAGTGGAGCCGCTATTGCGCCTTCTTGGCTGGGATCCATCCGATCCATCGCAGGTCACTCCCGAATCTCCGACGGAAGAGGGCGATGCTGATTACATTCTCCATTTGCCTAGTCGGCCGAGCGCGCTCCTCATTGAGGTGAAAAATCTTTCGGTCGCAGTTCGGAAGGCCGTTCCTCAAGCAGCTAAGTACTGTTTTGGAAGGGGAGCTTCTTACGGGGTTGTGACGAACGGGAATGAGTGGCTGTTCTTTCGCTCCTTCGAGCAAGGAAAGAGCATGAGTGAGCGCATCGTTTGGTCGGCAAACATTCTCAACGATTCTCCCGAGGCAGTTTTCCGACGACTCAGGAAACTATCGAGAGAGCACCTGCTGAACGTAGAGGACGAACTGGCTCACGAGGAGAGGCTGGAACAGACCTTTCTTTTCATCTGTGACACCGAAGATGGTCGCACCGCTTTGGTTAAAGCAGTGGCGAATACGATGCATGATCATTTGAACACTGGTGGGTCTGGATCCTTTGCATTGGAGGATATCGTGGACTTCCTCCAATCGAAGGCAATTCGATTAGCGCAACTGGGGAACGAGACTCCTGTTCCCGACATCGAGCCGGACGTCCGACAGGTTTCGAGAGGGCGCAGCCCGAGGAGACAATTGGGAGAGAAGGGAATCGAGATAAACGGCGATTTCATTCCTGTCGAGAAGGCATACGAAATCGTATTGGAGACAGCGGAGTGTCTTCTCAGGAAGAAGGCTTTGAAGGGTCCCGTTCGCTCTGGGTCAAATAGATACATAGTAAACAAGACCCCGAAACATCCCAGGGGAAACGACTTCTTTGGTCCCAAGCAACTGTCGAACGGCTGGTGGATCGAAGCACACGCTTCAACGCAGAACTCCATTGAAAAGGCAAGAAAACTCCTAGACGAGACTGGGTTTGATGGCCGAAAACTAAAGATCCACGGTTTCTGATATCGAGACTCGCGGACCGAATCCCAAGGAGCGCCCATGCCCGCCACCGCCGCAACCGCCGATGTCATCCTGACCGCCGCCGAGGGCCGCCTCGGCCTCGTCACCATCAATCGCCCGCAGGTGCGCAACGCCATCAACGGCGAGACGATGGAGGCGCTGGTGGCGGCGCTCGAGCGCTTTGAGCGCGACGCGGCCATCCGCGTCATCATCGTCACCGGCGGGCCCGACTTCTTCTCCGCCGGCGCCGACATCAAAGAAATGCACCACCACACGCCCGCCGAATTCCTGCGGGGGCCGTTCGGGATGCGCTGGGAGCGGCTGCGCAAGATCGGCAAGCCCATCATCGCCGCGGTCGCCGGCTATGCCGTCGGCGGCGGCTGCGAACTGGCGATGGCGTGCGACCTGATCGTTGCCGCCGAGGACGCCTTCTTCGCCCAGCCCGAAATCAACATCGGCGTCATCCCCGGCGCCGGCGGCACGCAGCGCCTCACCCGCGCCATCGGCAAGGCCAAGGCGATGGAGATGGTGATGACCGGCGTCCGCCTGCCGGCGAAAGAGGCCTGGGCGCGCGGGCTGGTGACCCGCGTCGTGCCGAAGGAAGTGCTGATGCAGGAAGCGCGCAAACTGGCGGAGGAGATCGCGGCGAAGTCGCCCGTCGCCATCCGGGCGGCGAAGGAGTCGGTGCTGAAGGCGTTCGACACCAGTCTCGAAGCGGGGCTGGACTACGAGCGCCGGATGTTTTATCTGCTGTTCTCGACCAGCGACCAGAAAGAAGGCATGGACGCCTTCTTCGAGAAGCGCACGCCGGAATTCACCGGGGATTGATGGGCGCCAACGTTCTGGTGCTCGGCGGCGGGCCGGGCGGCGTCACCGCCGCCACGCGCCTGCGCGCGCTCCTTGGCGCCGAGCACAACATCACCCTCGTCGCCAAAGACAAGCGGCACAACCTCGGCCACTCGAAAGTCGGCGTCATGCTCGGAACGAAGCGCCCCGCCGACATCGCCCGTGACCTCAATGACCTGGCGAAGCGCAACATCACCTTCCGCCAGGCAGAAGTGAACGCCATCGACCCGAAAGCGCGCTCCATCCGCCTCGGCGATGAGGAAGTGCGCGCCGATTACCTGGTCGTCGCGCTCGGCGCTGCGCTCGAGCCGCAGCGCATCCCCGGCCTCGATGTGCACAAAGAAGGCGGCGACCCGCTGCCCATCCACTCGCCGTATTCGCTCGACGGCGCTATCGCCACCGGCGCCTTCCTCGACACTTTCGACGGCGGCGAGTTGCTTATCATCATCGCCGGCACGCCGTATCAGTGCCCGCCCGCGCCGTACGAAATCGGGATGATGCTGCACTGGCTCTTCAAGTGGCGCGACCACCGGGTGCGCGTGCGGATGCACCTGTTCACGCCCGAAGCGCGGGCGCTCCCGACGCTCCCAGACGCCGGCAGCGAGCGTATGCAGGCGATGCTGCAAGAGGTCGGCATCGCCTTCCATCCCGGTCACGCCATCAAGGACATTGACATCACCCGCAAGTTCGTCAATTTCGAGAACGGCGCGTCATACAAATTTCACTTCCTGTTGCTCATCCCGCCGCACGCCGCGCCGCCCGTCGTGCGCGACGCCTTCGGCTGCGAGGGCGGCTGGATCAAGGTGCAGCAGCGCACACTGGCGACCGACTTCCCCGGCGTCTACGCCATCGGCGATTGCACCAGCATCCCCACCAGCGGCCCCAAGCCGCTGCCGAAGTCGGCGGTCTTCGCCGCCGCCGCCGCGACGACCGTCGCCGAGAACATCGCCGCTGAAATCACCGGCAAGCAGCCCGAGGCGCGCTTCGACGCCAGCGGGCTGTGCTATGTGCAGACCAGTTGGCGCGAGGCCGGCGCCGTCGCCGGCGATTTCTTCGCCGATGGCGGCCCCGCGGTGCAACTCCTCGAGCCGACGCCGCACCTGCTCGCCGCCGCCAATTGGTGGGAGCGCGGCTGGCTGCAAAGGGTGTTCTGACGATGGCCTACGAAACCATCCTGTACGAACTCAAGGACGGCGTCGCGATGCTGACGCTCAACCGTCCCCACAAACTCAACTCGTTCAACGACCAGATGGGCGGCGAGGTGAACGCCGCGCTGCGCGACGCCGCCCGCGATGCCGCCGTGCGCTGCCTGGTGCTGACCGGCGCCGGACGCGCCTTCAGCGCCGGCGAAGACCTCTCCTCGCACGCCGGCGAAGCGGAACTGGCGCTCGGCGCCGCGCTGCGCGGCCGCTATCGCCCGATGATTCTGGCGCTGCGCACGATGGAGAAGCCCGTCATCGCCGCCATCAACGGTGTCGCCGCCGGCGCCGGCTTCGCCACCGCGCTTGCCTGCGACCTGAAAGTGATGGCCGCCGAGGCGTCGTTCGTGCCCGCCTTCGACAAGGTGGCGCTCGTCCCCGACTCGGGCAGCACCTTCCACTGGCTGCGGCAACTGGGGCTGTCGCGGGCGCTCGAAGTCGCCTTCTTCGGCGGGCGAATCAGCGCCGAGCAGGCGCTGGCCTGGGGGTTCGTCAACAAAGTTGTGCCCGCCGCTGAAGTGCTCACCGCCGCGCAGCAGATGGCCGCGACGCTGGCGAAAGGGCCGACGAAGGCCTTCGGCCTCGTCAAGCGGGCGATGAACGCCGCCTTCGCCAACGATCTCGCCGCCCAACTCGACTACGAGGCCTACCTGCAGGAAATCGCCGGCCGCAGCCACGACCACCACGAAGGCGTCGCCGCCTTCTTCGAAAAGCGCGAGCCGAAGTTCAGGGGGGAGTGAGCTGACTCGGTTGCTGTTAGCAGAAGCGGGGCAATCTTAGGGGTCAAACTCAATGTGTCCAAAGTGGCGCTCTCGACGTCGATATAGCTCATGGCAAAGAGGTCGAGCCAGGGAGAGCTCTCATGTTAGTCGGCCTGTTCTGCCGCCGGAATACGATGTCAAGGCCTGGGCAGCAGGACTGAGCGAGCCATGGAGATCCCACTTTGCCCGGCATCCCGAATGTGAGGGCGAGAAAGCCTTTATACAGACTTGCGCTAAGTCAGGCGCAGAGCAAGTTGCCCACGCGATTCGAGCTCCATACGAAGCCATGCCTCGGGATGCATACGCAGGGGTAATGAGTCAATTGGCCCAACTTGCGTCCAATCTTGGCGCACCCGTCGGGGTGCTTGCTATTGTGCTTTGGGCATATGGATTCTGGCGTGTCATATTTGCGAGGGGATCGGACTCAGACTGGGGTTGGGTACAGTCGGTCGCCATCTTCTCCTTGGTACCGTTCCCAGGATTGATACCTTGGTATATTGGCCATGGCCTAGGGGAGTTGTATTTCAACGAGTTGCTGTTTAACAGGTTCAAGAAACGGGCCGAAGCCGCTGCCGAAAAAGCCCGAGTTGATGCTCAGAAAGAACTTCAATTGAGGCTGGCCGATGCTCGCCGCGACTTCTACTTTGAGTGGATAAAGAAAAAGGAAGGACTTCGTGCTGAATGGCAGAGACTCCATTCAGAGGAAGAAGAAGTTGCTCGGCGAGCCAAAGAGAGGCTTCTCACTGACAGTTGGTTGAATGAGATGGGTGCGCAAGAACTCGAAAGCCTTGTTGGAGACTTACTCACCAGAGAGGGACACCGAGTACAAATGGTGGGAGGGTCTGGCGACGAAGGGCTGGATCTGATTGCTGAGAAGGATGGAGTCACCATTGCAGTCCAATGCAAGAGATATGCCATGGGGCGACCTGTCGGTCCGAGCGAGGTCAGGGAATTCTTTGGGGCTTTCATTCATGCGAAGGCGAAAAGCGGACTCTTTGTCACAACTTCTGGGTTTTCGAATTCTGCAGCTCAGTTCGCACAAGGGAAGATGACCCTTGTCGATCGGGAAGGTCTGCGAGCTTGGGTGCTTCGTCTCCAAGTAGTCCGGAACCAATGAATGGCAAACTGCTTCAGGGAGCGGGGTCGTATCTTCGGCCCTGAAGGGCCGGGCTGAGACTGTGAAAAGGCCATCCAGGCTTTCTCCAAGTCTCAGCCCGGGGGTTCAGCCCCGGGCGGCCCGGCGCCTCTGTTAGACTCCCTGCATGCCCGACGCAGGCCCCATCGCTGTCATCGGCACCGGCACGATGGGCGGCGGCATCGCCCAGTGGGCCGCCCAGTGCGGCTTCGATGTCCTGGTGCGCGATGCCAACCCGACGCTCGCTGCGCAAGGCGTCGAGCACATCCGCGCCCGTCTGGCGCGGCTGGTGGAGCGGGCCAAGTTGACGCAAGAGGACGCCGACGCCGCCCATGCCCGCCTGCAAGTGGCGTCGGAAGTGAAAGATCTCGCTGACTGCGCGGTGGTCATCGAGGCCATCTTTGAGGATCTGGAACTGAAGCGGGCGGTCTTCCGCGAACTCGACACCGTCAACGCCTCCGGACTGCTGGCCACGAACACCTCGGCGCTCTCGGTGACGAAAATCGCCGGCGTCTGCAAGAAACCACAGCGCGTGCTCGGCCTGCACTTTTTCAACCCGCCGGCGCTGATGCCGCTGGTCGAAGTCGTGCGGGCGCCGCAGACGAGCGACGAAAGCATTGATCGCGCGCTCGCCTTCGTGCGGGCGCTGCAGAAGACGCCGGTCGTAGTCAAGGACACGCCCGGCTTCATCGTCAACCGGGTGATGCGCCCCTTCTATCTCGAAGCGATGCGCCTACTCGCCGAAGGCGGCGCCGGCGTCGCCGAGATTGACGCCGCCGTGCGCGGCCTCGGCTTCAAGATGGGCCCGTTCGAGTTGATGGACCTGATCGGCCTCGATGTCAACCTGGCGGTGACGAAGACCGTCCACGACGCCACCGGCCGCGCCGATTTCGCGCCGCACCCCATCCAGCGGCGCCTCGTCGCGGAGAGCCGGCTGGGGCGCAAGACCCGCATCGGGTTCTATCAGTACGACCAGCAAGAGAAACCCATCGGCCCCTCCCCGCTGCCGCCGGGCCTCGTGGGGACGAGCGGGACGCCACTCAATGCCCGCCACATTCAGCACCGCATCCGCCAGGCGCTTGTCGCCGAAGCCACCCGCGTCGCCGACGAGGGCACCGCCACCCGCGACGACATCGCCATCGCGATGCAACTGGGCGCCAACTGGCCCGCGAGTCCGTGGGAATGGGGATCCTGACCAGCATGGCGGAACAGCCGGTGGCTTCACGGTCGCGCCGGGGAGTGCCGATCCGGCTCCCCGAGGAACGATGGGCACATATCTCCGAAAACCACCCAGAAGTCGGACTGCTGAAGGAACAAGTGCTCGACACCATCAGCGATCCCGATCTTGAGCTGTCAGGACAACGCGGGGCGGTCTTGGCAGCAAGTCGATCGCAGTCGACAGGGAAATGGCTTGTTGTGGTCTTCCGAGAAGCCCATTCGGAAGATGGGTTTATAATCACGGCATATCTGACCGGAAAGATCGACGAAAGCAGAATCACATGGCGACGGTAACCGAAAAAGATGTCATCCGAGCCGCACTGCGAGCGGTGTCGGGACTACTACAGCTCCCTGCGACGCAGATGTGGGTGGACTACGACCGCAAGGCCGATGTCCTGTACATCAACCTGCGCCGACCGCCGGTAGTCGCCGACGGGGAAATGACCGAGGACGGGATCATTATCCGGCGGCAGGCAGATGAGATTGTCGGTATCACGGTGCTCGACGCGTCGCAGCGCGGCTAAGTGACACAGCCACCCCGCATCATTTCCCTCCTCCCCTCCGCCACCGAAATCGTGTTCGCGCTTGGCCTGGACGAGGCCCTGGTCGGCGTCACGCACGAATGCGACTTCCCGCCGGCGGCGCGCACGAAGCGGGCCGTCACCAAGAGTTACATCCCCGACGGCAGCGACAGCGCTACCATCGACCATCTGGTGAGCGAGCACCAGGGCCGCCTCTACGCCGTCGATGAGGCCGCGCTCGCCGACTTGCAGCCGACCGTCATCCTCACGCAGCGCCTGTGCGATGTCTGCGCCGTGCCCTACGACGAAGTCGCTGCGGTCGCCGAGCGCCTCGACCCGCAGCCGCTCCTCGTCAACTTGGAGCCGAACACCCTCGAAGATGTCGTCGCCTCGATCGAGCAAGTGGCGCAAGCGGTCGGCGCGCCCGAGCGCGCCGAGCCGGTCGTCGCCGCGCTGCAAGCGCGCATCGAGGCGATTCGCGTCGGGGCTTGGGGCGGCACCCGCCGCCCGCGGGTCGTCTGCCTCGAATGGGCCGACCCGCCTTTCTGCGCCGGCCACTGGGTGCCGGGCATGGTGGAATTGGCGGGCGGCGTGGAAGCGCTCGGCGCGCCGGGCGTCGACTCGCAACGCGTCACCTGGGAGCAGGTCGTCGCCGCGCAGCTGGAAGTGGTCGTGTGCATGTTTTGCGGCTTTGATGTCCCGCGCTCGCTCGACGATGTGCGGCAACTGGCGCAGCGGCCGGAGTGGAACGGCCTGCTCGCCGTCCAGCACGGCGAAGTCTGGGTGACGCACGGCTCCGCCTACTTCTCGCGCCCGGGGCCGCGGTTGGTGGACGGTCTCGAACTCCTCTCGCAAATATTTCATCCCGAAGTCTTCCCGCGGCAATTCACCGACCAGCAGGCGGTGCGCTTTGCGTCCGCTGCCGAGCCCGCGCTGGCGACGCCCGCCCGCGGTCGCTAGACTGGCCGGTATGCCTGACGCCGTCATCGTGGGGGCCGTCCGCACGCCCGTCGGCAAGTATGGCGGCGTCCTCAAGGATGTGCGCCCCGACGACCTCGGCGCCCTCGTTATTCGGGAACTGGTCACACGAACGAAATTCCCGCCCGCCGAGATCGAAGATGTCATTCTCGGCTGCGCCAACCAGGCCGGCGAGGACAACCGCAATATCGCGCGAATGTGCGTCCTGCTCGCCGGATTGCCGGTCGAAGTCGCCGGGCTGACGGTCAATCGCCTGTGCGGCAGCGGCCTCGATGCCGTCATCCGGGCGGCGCAAGCCATCCAGACCGGCAACGGCGACTGCTTCATTGCCGGCGGCACGGAGAGCATGACCAGGGCGCCCTGGGCGATGCCGAAGGCGGAGACGGCCTTCCCTCGCGGGCAGGTGCCCGTCTATGACACGGCGCTCGGGTGGCGGTTCACGAACTCGAAGTTGGCGGCGCAGTACTACCCGTTTTCGATGGGCGAGACCGCGGAGAATGTCGCCGACCGCTGGAAGATCGCCCGTGCCGCGCAGGACGAGTACGCATTCGAGAGTCATCGCCGCGCCGTCGCCGCGCAGGACGCCGGCCGCTTCGCCGATGAGATGGTTCCTGTCGAGGTAACGAACGCCCGCGGCGAGACGACCACTGTCGCGACCGACGAAGGCCCCCGCCGCGACACCTCGCTCGAGAAACTGGCCAAGTTGAAGCCCGTCTTCCGCGAGGGCGGCTCCGTCACCGCCGGCAACTCCGCCGGCCTCAACGACGGCGCCGCCGCGCTGTTGTTGACGAGCGCCGAGAAGGCCCAGGCGCTCAAGATGCAGCCGATGGCACGCGTCGTCTCCTCCGCCGTCGCCGGCGTCGACCCGGCGTGTATGGGCATTGGCCCCGTGCCCGCAACCCGCAAGGCGCTCCAGCGCGCCGGCCTGAGCATTCAGGACATGGACCTGATCGAACTCAACGAGGCGTTCGCGGTGCAAGTGCTGGCCTGCATCGGCGAACTCGGCCTCGACCGGGCGCGCCTCAATGTCAACGGCGGTGCCATCGCGTTCGGCCATCCGCTCGGCAGCACCGGCGCCCGCCTGACCACGACGCTGCTGCACGAACTCCGCCGCCGCAAAGGCCGCTACGGCCTCGTCACCATGTGCATCGGCGTCGGCCAGGGCATCGCCGCGGTGTTTGAAAACCTGGCGCGGTGACAGGATTCGCCGTCCGCGCGTCGTAATACCATCAATCACACGGAGACCGGGATGGCCGCCGCTTCGCTCGAACGCACCGACTACCACCTGTTCATCAACGGCAAGACCGTGCCCAGCGTGTCGGGCGAAACCTACGAGGCCCACAATCCGGCGACGAACGAGCCGCTCGCCCGCGTGGCCCGCGGCGGCGCCGAGGACGCCGAGCACGCCGTCGCCAGCGCCCGGGCGGCGCTTGGCGGCAAATGGGCGCGCTTTGCGCCGCTGGCGCGCAGCCGGGCGCTCTTCAAACTCGCCGCGCTGATGCGCGACCGCTTCAACGACCTCGCCCGCCTCGAAACCCTGAACAACGGCAAGGCCATCACCTCCACGAAACTGGAAGTGAACCAGGCCATCGAGGATTTCGAACTCTACGCCGGCGCCATCGGCGAACTCGCCGGCGCCACCATCCCGGCGCCGAAGGGCTTCCTCGCCTACACCCTGCGCGAGCCGGTCGGTGTCTGCGCGCTCATCGTGCCCTGGAACTACCCGCTGATGCTCACCGCATGGAAACTGGCGCCGGCGCTGGCAGCAGGGAACACAGTAGTGCTGAAGCCCGCCTCGCTGACCCCGCTCACCGCCCTCGTGCTGGGCGAACTGACGCTGGAGGCCGGCATTCCCGAAGGCGTGGTGAATGTCGTCACCGGCGCCGGCGGCGTCGTCGGCGATTACCTGGTCGCCCATCCGCAGGTGAACAAGGTCAGTTTCACCGGCGAGACGACGACCGGCCAGCGCGTGATGCAGCACGCCGCCGGCACCATCAAGCGCCTGACGCTGGAACTCGGCGGCAAGTCCCCCAATGTCATCTTCGCCGACGCCGACCTGGACGAGGCGGTTCCCGCGGCGGTGTGGAGCATCTACTACTCGGCGGGTCAGTCGTGCGAGGCCCGGTCGCGGGTGCTGATCGAGGCGAGCGTGTATGACGAAGTGGTCAGCCGGTTCATCGAGAAGACGCAGGCGCTCAAAGTCGGCGACCCGCTCGATGAGAGCACGCATGTCGGCGCGCTGATTTCGCCCGGACACCTGGAGCGGGTCGACGGCTATGTGAAGGCGGGCATCAAGGAAGGGGCACGGATCGCTTGTGGCGGCTCGTCGCTCCCGGGCGCCGGCAACTTCTATGCGCCCACCGCGCTCGACGGCGTCGGCCCGAAGATGCATGTCGCCCAGGAAGAGATTTTCGGCCCGGTGGCCGTCTTCCAACGCTTCGACACCGAAGACGAAGCGGTCACGCTGGCGAACGACTCCCGTTACGGCCTCGCCGCCTCGGTGTGGACGAAGGACCTGCGCCGCGCGCACCGCGTCGCCGCCGCGCTGCAAGCGGGCACCATCGGCTTGAACACCCCGTTCACCACGATGCCGGGGATGCCGTTCGGCGGCTACAAACAATCCGGCTTCGGGCGCGAGCATGCGCTCGAAACGCTGCGGGCGTACACCGAAACCAAGAATGTGCTCATCTATCACGGCACCCGGCCGATCAATCCATTCGGTGTGTGAGGAGGACTTGTGATGGCGCTGATGATTCTCGGAACCAAGGGCGGCGTGTATTTACTCAAGAGCGATGCCGGCCGCACAAAATGGACGCAAGGCGGGCCGTTCCTGAAAGGTCAGGCGGTCGGCGGCGTGGCAATCGACAACCGCAACGGCGTCACGCTCCTCGCCGGCGCCGACATTCCCACGCCCTCGTTTCCGCCGTCGCCGCGCAAAGCGGGCATCTTCCGCAGTGAAGACCTGGGCCAAACTTGGACGCCTTCAACCCCGATGCGCATCGTGAAGGTGTGGACTATCGAGCCGGCGCCCGCGCACAGCCCCAAGGTCGTCTATGCCGGCTGCGAGCCGGCCAGCGTCTTCCGCAGCGCCGACGGTGGCGCGACCTGGACCGAGAACGAGGCGCTGTCCGCGCAGCGCGCCGCAGAGAAGTGGCCCCCGGGCGGAGGTGGCCTCTGCCTGAACAGCATCATTTTTGACGAAACGAACCCAATGCGGATGTGGACGAGCGTCTCCGTCGGCGGCGTGCGCTACACGAGCGACGGCGGCAAGTCCTGGCGCCTGGTTCAGCAGGGGATGGTCGAAGATTGCCCCGACCGCGGCCCCGAAGAGAAGCCGGAGGCGCACGCCTGGATTCACGGCTGCATTCACCACCTGGCGGCGCCGCGCGGCGACGGCCGCCGCATCTATCTGAAGAACCACTGCGGCACTTATCGCACCGATGACGGCGGGGGGCAGTGGGTGGATATCAGCGCCGGGTTGCCCTGGCGCGGCGGGTTTGCGCTGGCTGCCGATGCTCACAACGCGGACCGCGTCTATGTCATCCCCGCGCAGCACGGCAAGGAAGGATTTAACACCCCGCGCGTGAACGACGCGCTCCGGGTTTTCCGCAGCGACGACGCCGGCCGCACCTTCACCGGCCATGGTGACGGCCTGCCGACGACCGGCGAGCACCACATCTACCGCGACGCCATGACGACGGACGGCCTCAAGCCGAGCGGCATCTATTTCGGCACACGGGCCGGGACCGTCTACGCCAGCACCAGCGACGGCACGGGCTGGCAGCAGATTGCCGGCGGCTTGCCCGCGGTGATGAGCGTGCGCTGCGTGGAGGTGGCGTGATGGGCGCCGTGCTGCTGGCCGGGACGAAGGATGGGCTGCATGTTTTTTTGAGCGATAACACCCGCGCCCAATGGATGCCGCGGGCGCGGGTGCTGACGGGTCAGGATATCAGCGCGGTCGGCATCGACACCCGCAACGGCACGGCGTTCTTCGCCGGTTCGGAGAACGGTGTCTTTCGCAGCGAGAACGCCAACTCATGGGAGCCGAGCAGCGTTGGGTTGAGCGCGGCGCGTGTCTGGACGCTGCAACCAGCGTCGGACAATGCGTCGGGCGTCGTGTTCGCCGGGTGCGAGCCCGCCGGCCTCTTCCGCAGCGACGACGGCGGCCGCACTTGGAGTGAGACTCAGCCGCTTGCGAGGTTGCGGCAGTCCGAAAAGTGGGAGGGCGGCTTCGGCGGCCTCTGCCTGCACAGCATCGTGTGCGACGGGGCAGACACGCAGCGCATGCTCATCGGCATTTCCGCTGCCGGCGTGCGCGTAACCTCCGACGGCGGCAAGACCTGGGCGCTCTCGATGGGCGGGATGCTCGACCTGCCCGATAACCCGACGGACGCGCAGAAACAGCAAGTCGGGGCCCGCTACTGCATCCACAAACTCTCCGCGCCGCTCTGCGAATGCGGTCGCATCTATCAGAAGAACCACTACGGCGTCTTCCGTAGTGAGGATCGGGGCGCCCAGTGGACGGAAATCAGCGCTGGCCTGCCTTGGTTGGGCGGCTTCCCGCTCGTCGCGCACCCGCACGACCGCGACACCGTGTTCGTCATCCCGGCGATCCCCGACACGCCCCATATCCCCGGCGCGCTGCGCGTCTTCCGCAGCCGCGATGCCGGCAAGACCTGGCAGGCGCTCAGCGACGGCATACCACAGGACGGCGACCACCGCATGTACCGCGAATGCCTGTCCGTGGACACCGCCCAGCCCTGCGGCGTCTATTTCGGCACGAAAGAGGGCAATCTCTATGCCAGCGCCGACGAAGGTGACCATTGGCAGACGGTCGCCACCGGCCTGCCGCCCATCCGGGCGGTGCGAGCCGCCGTCATCGGGTAAAATCGGATAGCCCTGTTGGCTGGGAGCGCCTAATGCCCGACAACATCTTTGCTCTGCTGAACGAGTACCTGGAGCGCGGCGAGCCGTGCGTCCTCGCCACCGTCGTGCGCACCAACGGCTCAAGTTCCGCCAAGCCGGGTTCGAAGGCGCTCCTCGACCAGGACGGTCGCAATGTCCTCGGCTGGGTGGGCGGCGGCTGCGCCGAGTCGGCGGTGCGCGACGAGTCGCTGCGCGCGCTCAACGACGGCCAGACGCGCATTATCGAGATTGATATGACCGACGAGGTGCTCGGCGTCGGCATGCCCTGCGGCGGCACGATGGAGGTCTATATCGAGCCGTTCGTGGTGAAGCCCGCGCTCATCCTGCTCGGCCACAGCCGCGTCGTCGAGGCGCTCTGCACGCTCGGCAACCTGCTCGGCTACGCGGTCACGGTGGACGATGCCGGCGCGACGCCCGAGGCGTTCCCGAATGCCCGTCTCGTCACGCACGACCCAGATTTCACCGAGATGGGCGCCGGGCCAAATGCGTATGTCGTGGTCGCCACTCAGCACAAGGCCGATGACCTGGGCTGCCGCCGCGCCCTCGACGCCGGCGCCCCCTATGTGGCGCTGGTCGCCAGCCGCAAGCGGGCGCAACTGGTGCTCGACACGCTGCACGAGCAGGGCGTGTCTGCAGAAGACATGGCGCGCGTGCATTCACCCGCCGGGCTCGACCTCGGCGCCAGCACGCCCGAGGAGATCGCGCTTTCGGTGATGGCCGAAATTGTGAAGATTCGGCGTCAGGCCACCGGCGAAGCGCTCGCCGCTTGCGCGACGCCCGCTGCCGCCCGCTAGGCGGGGACCCCCGCAGTCAGCGCCTGCAGCGTCTCGACGACGCGCTTGTTCTCCGCAACCGTGTTGTAGAAGTGCGGGCTGAGCCGCACTGCCCCCGGCCGCCAGTCCACGGTGATGTCACGCCCCGCCATCTGCTCGACGATCGGCGCCGGGTCGTCGTTCTCCACCATCACAATGGCGGCGCGGCGCTGGGGATCGTCGGCGATGCGCAGTCGGAACTTCGCCGCGGTCAGGCGGTCCACCAGGTCGGCGACCAGGTACATCAGCCGCTCCCGAATCCGCCGGACGCCGATCTCATGAATGATCGACAGTCCCGCCAGCGCCGTGTACACCGCCGGGATAGCGGGCGTGCCGAGTTGCAGCCGCCGCGCGTCGGGCGCCAGATCCAATTCGGTGATGTCGAAATCGAACTGGCGCGCGTGGGCGAACCAGCCGGAGATGGTCGGGTGCAGCGTGGGCAGCAGGCGCTCCGGCGCGTACACGAACCCGATGCCGACGCCGCCCAACAGCCACTTCAGCGACCCGGAGGTGAGGAAATCAATGCCTGCGGCGTGGACATCGACCGGCACCTGCCCCGTCGCCTGATAGCCGTCGACGAGCAGAAGCGCCCCTTTCCGGTGTGCCAACTCCGCCAGAGCCGCCACATCTTGAATGTAACCCGAAGTGAAGTACACGCGCGAGGTGCACACGAGGGCGGTGCGCTCGTCAATGGCGCGCTCGAAGTCCTCGAGCGGCACGCGCACTCCGTCGGGCGACGGCAGCATCACCGGCTCGACGCCGAGGCGTTGCTTCGCCTGAATCTGATAGCCGAGCGTCGGGAAGTCCAGATTCGAGAAGATGACCCTGGGGCGCTTGGAAAAGTCCACGCAACTGGTCAGCACCGACAGTCCCGCCGAGACCGAATGCGCCAGCCCGATTTCCCCGGTCTGTGCGCCGATCAGCCGCGCATAGGCGGCGCGCAATTCGTCTATCTTGCCCATCCAGAGTTCGTACCAGGCAGCGGCGCCCTGCGTGTTCCACAGGTCGGTGTATTCGCTCAGCGCTGCCAGCGTGCGCGTCGAGAGCGCACCCATCGAGCACGAGTTGAAATAGGTCTGACGAGAGAGGATGGGAAACTCGTCGCGGTAGGACTTCAGTTCCGGGTGCTGCTGGGGGGCGAGGGTCATAGGCAAAGTGTACCGCATCGGTCTGCGAAGTCCTTTCAACAGGATTCGGGCGGCGCTGGCGGGAATCTAACGGTGTGCCACGCGCCCGCGACAAAGACGCCCCACCCGCCCATTCGCCCCCCATCCCGCTCACCGGCGAAGGACTGACGCTGCCGCTGTTGGTGCGCATCGCCCGCGACTACGCGCCCGTGGAACTGTCACAAGCGGCGAAGGAGCGGATGCTCGCCGCCCGCGCCGCGCTGGAGCGCGCCATCGCCCGCGGCGACCGCATCTACGGCGTCACCACCGGCTTCGGCAAGTTCAACAGCATCGCCGTCTCGCCGGAGCAGGCGCACGAGCACCAGCGCAACCTCATTCGCAGCCATGCGGCGGGCGTCGGCAGTTACATGAATGTTGATGAAGTGCGCGCGATGATGGTGCTGAAGGCGAATGAATTTGCCCGCGGGCACAGCGGCATTCGACCGCAGATTGCAGAGCACTTGGTCACGCTGCTCAACGCAGCCGTGACACCCATTATTCCTGAACGCGGCTCCGTGGGCGCCAGCGGCGATCTGGCGCCGCTGTCACATCTTGCTCTGTTCCTCATCGGCGAGGGCGGATATGCGTTGCAAGGACACTTGCGAGGCGGTCTCACTTCCGCGAAGGACCTTCGCGACGCTACCAAGATGTTCAAGACCAGCAAAGAAGCGCTGGCACACATTGAACTGACTCCCCTCGAACTCGAAGCCAAAGAAGGCCTCGCCCTCATCAACGGCACCTCGCAGATGGCCGCCGTCGCCGCCCTTGCGGTCGAAGATGTCTGGCGTGTCCTTCGCGTCGGGCAGGTGGCGGCGGCGATGAGCGTCGAGGCGCTCGGCGGGCGCCCGGAGGCCTTCGACAAACGCATCCATGACCTGCGCCCGCACCCCGGCCAGTGGAATGTCGCCGACAACATCCGCCGTCTGCTCGACGGCTCCAAACTGCTCGCGCGCAACGGCGCCCGCGTCCAGGACCCCTACACGCTGCGCGCCATCCCGCAAGTGCTCGGCCCCGTCCACGATGCGCTCACGCACGCCGTCACCGTCCTCGAACGTGAATTCCACAGCGTCACCGACAACCCGCTCATCTTTCCCGGCGACGACGCCATCCTCTCCGGCGCGAATTTCCACGGCCAGCCCCTGGCGCTGCTCTGCGACGGCCTGCTGCCCGCCGTCCACACCATCACGGGCTTCGCCGAGCGCCGCATCGCCCGCCTGCTGGCGGGCGGCCACGGCGGGCTACCCGCATTTCTGTCGCCGCAGCCGGGCGCGCAGTCCGGCCTGATGGTCACGCAGTACACCGCCGCCGCCCTCGCCGCCGAGAGCGCCTCGCTCTGCCACCCGGCCTCTGTCTCCTCGCTCCCCACTTCCGGCGACGAAGAGGATTACAACAGCTTGGGCCCGATCGCGGCGCGCCGCGTGCGCCAGCTGGCTGTGTTGGCGTCGCAGGTCGTCGCCATCGAGTTGCTCTGCGCCGCGACGGCGTTGGACTTCGCCGGCGGCCCGTCCGCGCCCGCCACCCGCGCCGCCCATGCCGCGGTCCGCGAAATCGTCGCTCCACAAACGGCCGACCGCTCCCCGGCGCCCGACATGGAAGCCCTCAACGACCGCGCCTGGCAGCAGCGCCTTGTCGCCGCCGTCCAAACGGTCACCGGTGGGCTAAACTAGAGCCCGAAATGCCCCGCACTGTCGAACTGCCTGACGCGCCGCCCGCCGGCGGCGTCCGCGCCCCCCGAGGCACCGCGCTCTCCTGCAAGGGCTGGCGTCAGGAAGCGGCGCTGCGGATGTTGATGAACAACCTCGACCCCGAGGTGGCCGAGAAGCCCGACCAACTCATCGTTTACGGCGGCACCGGCCGGGCGGCCCGCAACTGGGCCTGTTATCACGCCATCGTCGAGACCCTCCGCACCCTCGCCGACGACGAAACGCTCGTCGTCCAGTCCGGCAAGCCCATCGCCGTCTTCCCCACGCACACCGACGCGCCGCGGGTGCTCATCGCCAACAGTCTCCTCGTCCCCAAGTGGGCCACCTGGGAAGAGTTCTGGCGGCTTGAAGGCATGGGGCTGACGATGTTCGGTCAAATGACGGCCGGTTCGTGGATTTACATCGGCAGCCAAGGCATCGTGCAGGGCACCTTCGAGACATTGGCCGAATGCGCCCGTCAGCACTTTGGCAATACGCTCGCCGGGCGCTTCGTACTCACCGCCGGCCTGGGCGGAATGGGCGGCGCCCAGCCGCTCGCCATCACGATGAACGGCGGGGTGGGGTTGATCGTCGAAGTGGACCCGGCGCGCATCCAGCGCCGGCTCGACATCGGCTACTGCGATGTCCTCGCGCCCGACCTCGACACCGCGCTGCGCTGGGTGGACGAGGCAGTCAAGAAGCGCCAGGCACGCTCCATCGCGCTCTGCGCCAACGCCGCCGACACGCACGCCGAACTCGCCCGGCGCGGCGTCACGCCCGACATCGTCACCGACCAGACATCTGCGCACGACCCGCTTGAGGGCTACATCCCGGTCGGCCTGTCGCTCGACGATGCATCTGTGCTCCGCCGCGCGCAGCCCGAGGAGTATGTGCGCCGCGCCCGCGCCTCGATGGCGCAGCAGGTCGAGGCGATGGTGGCGATGCAGCGCGCCGGCGCCGTCGTCTTCGAATACGGCAACAACCTGCGCGGCCAGGCGCAGGAAGGCGGAGCCAAGGACGCCTTCGCATTCGAGGGCTTCGTGCCGCTCTTCATCCGCCCGGTGTTCTGCCGCGGTAAAGGGCCGTTTCGCTGGGTGGCGCTCTCCGGCAATCCCGCCGACATCCGTGCCACCGACCGCGCCGTCCTCGAAGAGTTTCCCGACGACGAGATCCTCGCCCGCTGGATTCCGCTGGCGCAGAAGCGCGTGCCGTTCCAGGGCCTCCCCGCGCGCATCTGCTGGCTCGGCTACGGCGAGCGCGCGCAGTTCGGGCTGCGGATGAACGACATGGTGAAACGCGGCGAACTCGAAGCTCCCATCGTAATCGGCCGCGATCATCTCGACAGCGGCTCCGTCGCCTCGCCGTATCGCGAGACTGAAGGGATGCGAGACGGCAGCGACGCCATCGCCGATTGGCCGATCCTGAACGCGCTGCTCAACGCCTCGTGCGGCGCGGCGTGGGTCTCCGTGCACCACGGCGGCGGCGTCGGGATGGGCCTGTCGCTGCACGCCGGGATGGTCTGCGTCGCCGACGGCACGCCCGACGCCGGGCGCCGCCTGGAGCGCGTGCTGACGGTCGACCCCGGCCTCGGCGTCGCCCGCCACGCCGACGCCGGCTATGACCTGGCGCTCGACACCGCCCGCCGGGCGGGCATCCGCACGCCGCTCGTTCCGCCGTCGGGCCCGACCGGCTCTTGAGCGCCCTGCGCGCCGACTTCCTGCTCGTCCACGCCTCGCCGCTCGTCACCTGCGAGCCGCGTGACGGCGACCCGCTCGGCGCCATCGCCGATGGCGCCGTCGCCGCGCACGAGGGGCGTATCGTCGCCGTCGGCACGACCGCCGAAGTGACCGCCGCGCTCAGCGCGAAACCCGAGGTGTTCGTGGACGCCGGCGGCCATGTGGTCACGCCCGGCCTGGTTGACGCTCACACGCACCTCCTCTTCGCCGGCAGCCGCGAGCACGAGTTCGTCCAGCGGCTCCAGGGCGCCACCTATCAGGAAATCGCCGCCGCGGGGGGCGGCATCTTGAGCACAGTCGCCCGCGTCCGCGCCGCCGACCGCGCCCAACTCACCGCGGCGGCGCTGCCGCGCTTGCGCCGGATGCTGCTCCACGGCACCACCACCGCCGAGGCGAAGAGCGGCTACGGCCTTACTACCGCCGACGAACTGAAAATGCTCGAAGCCATCGCCGCTCTCGACGCGCTCCAGCCCGTCGATCTCGTCGCCACTTTCCTGGGCGCGCATGAGGTGCCCCCCGAATTTCGCAGTGACCCCAATGGCTTTGTGGACCTGGTTGTCGAGGAAATGACGCCCGCGGTCGCGCGGGCGCGGCTGGCCGAGTTCTGCGATGTTTTTTGCGAGCAGGGCGTCTTCACGCCTGAGCAGTCGCAGCGCATCCTCGAAGCGGGCGCTCGCGCTGGCTTGCGCCTGAAAATCCACGCCGACGAATTCGCCCGCACCGGCGGCGCTGCCCTGGCCGCCGAGGTGCACGCCGTTTCCGCCGACCACCTCATCCAATCGAACGCCGCCGACTTCGCCGCGCTGCAATCCGCGGGTGTCACGGCGGTGCTCTGCCCCGGCACGCCGTTCACGCTCCGCCTGCCGAAGTTCGCCGACGCTCGCGGGATGCTCGCCGCCGACCTGCCCGTCGCGCTGGGCACCGACCTCAATCCCGGCACTTCGATGAACGAATCGCTGCCGCTCGTGATGTCGCTCGCCTGCATCCTGATGCAGATGACGCCCGGCGAGGCGCTCCTTGGCGCGACGCGCCACGCCGCCCGCGCCGTCGGGCGCGCAGACGACATCGGCGCGCTGGCCGTCGGTAAACACGCCGACTTGGTCGCCTTCGATGCGCCGTCCGTGGACTACCTCCCGTATCACTACGGCGCCAACCTGGTGCGCCTTGTCGTGAAGAGCGGCCGAGTGGTAGTCGCTGACGGTCGCCTGACCGCGGCGGGTGAAGGCGGCGCCGGATGAACGGCGCCGACCCCATCGTCGAGTGCGTCCCGAATTTCTCCGAGGGGCGGCGGATGGAAATCGTTGATGCGCTCTGCGCCGCCGTCGATGGGGTAGGGGAGGTCTTCCTGCTCGACCGGGAGTCCGACACCGTGCATAACCGCTCGGTGCTCACATTCGCCGGCGCGCCGCAGCCCGTCGCCGAGGCCGCATTCCTGGCGGCCCGCATCGCCGTCGAGCGCATCGATCTCACCAAGCACGAGGGCGGGCACCCCCGCATGGGCGCCGTCGATGTGATTCCGTTCATCCCCATTCGCTCAATCACGATGGCAGACTGCATCGGGCTCGCGAAGGCGCTAGGACAGCGCCTCTGGGACGAATTACGCCTGCCCGCCTATCTGTATGCCGAAGCCGCGCAGCGCACCGAGCGCCGCCGCCTGCCCGACCTACGGAAGGGGCAGTTCGAAGGCATCCGCGATGACATTGCCACGAACCCCGCCCGCCTGCCCGACTTCGGCGAAGCCGCGGTTCATCCGACTGCCGGCATCACCGCCGTCGGCGCCCGCAAGCCGCTCATCGCCTACAACATCTACTTGCACTCGACCGACCTGACGCTTGCCAAAGAGATTGCGAAGGCTATCCGCGAGCGTGACGGCGGTTTGCCCGCCGTCCAGGCGATGGGTGTGGACTTTCCCGACCGCGGCTTGGTGCAGGTGTCCTGCAATCTGCTCGACACCGACCGCTCCTCCATCTGGCGGGTCTTCAGCGAGGTGCAGCGCCGCGCCGCTGAGCGCGGCGTCGAGGTGGAGAGCAGCGAACTAATCGGCCTGGTCCCCGAGCGCGCGCTGCTGGAGTCGGGCGCCCACGCGATTCAGCTGCCGGATTACTCGGAGCGGATGATTCTGGAACTGAACCTGGCCCAGGCGCGGGCGCGCAAGAGGGCGTAGGTCACGCGCCGGCAGCGAGCAGTTCCTCGGCCTCTTTCGGGTGCCAGAAGCGCGGCAACACCTGCGCCTCTTGCCGGTCTGCGGTGCCATAGGCAATCTGCACGATTGTGCCGGGCGCTGGAATGCGCCCGCTGACCAGCGCCAAGCCCATCTGTAGGCCGTCCACATTGGTACTGCTGGTGACCGCCCCGATGGCTTGCCCGTCGAACATGACCGCGTTTCCGTGTCGTACCATCCGCACGCCCCGCCGCTGTAAGCGGAAACGAATGATGCGCCGCCGCTCGCCGCGCAGGCGCTCCCGCACCGCCTGTCGCCCGACGAAGAACGCCTTGTGCAGCTTCACGAACCCGCCGTAGCCGGCTTCGCTCGGCGTCAGGTCATCCGGCCCGGCGAGTTCCGACCCATGCAGCGGGAACCCGGCCTCGATGCGGCAGGAGTCGCGCGCCCCGAGCCCACAGCGCACGACGCCGCGCGGACCGCCCGACACGAGAATGGCGTCCCACACGGTCCGTGCCTGATCGGGATGGAGCAGAACCTCAAAGCCCAACTCCTCGCCTGTGTAGCCCGTGCGCGCCACCACCACCGGCACATTGGCGAGCCGGCCCTGTGTCAGTCCGAACTTCCGCAGCCGCGACAAGCGCCGGCGCAGGTCGGCGTCGGCCAGGTCCTGCAAGACCGGCAGCGCCTGCCGCCCTTGGAAGGCGACATCCACCAGCGCCCGTTCACTGGCGTCCGGCGCCTTCAGGTCGTGTATCTCGGGCACGGCATCCACCGTCACCCAGGGTCTCGCCGGGTCCATCGCGTACTTGCGGCTTGCCACCGCACGAAACCAATCGCGCACCCGCTCGTGGTTAACCGCGTTGGTGACCATCAGGAAATGTTCGCGCGCCAGGCGGTACACAATGACATCGTCGATGACCGACCCGCGGGGGTCGAGCACATACGAATAATGCGCCAGTCCGGGCCGCAAGCCGGGGACATAGTTGGTCGTCACGAGATCGAGGAACCGTTCCGCCGCCGGTCCGAGGAATTCCATCGTGCCCATGTGCGTGACATCGAACAGCCCCGCCGCGGTGCGGACGGCCCGGTGCTCGCCGGCGATGTCGGTGAACTGCAGCGGCATCCACCAATGTGCGAAATCGAAGAAACGCGCGCCGGCCACCTGCCTGTGCGCGTCGGTCAGACCAGTGCGTCGCGGTTCGGGATAGGTCGGCGGCGACCATTGATACGAGGGAAGCGCCGTCGGCGCGTGTTCCGTCAGGTGCGCTTGCCCGACAAAATAGGGCTTGGTGAGGACGGGGTGCGCGTCGCGCGCCGCCGAACGCCGCCGCGACGGCGGCGCCGAGTGCAAGACGACTGGGCCGTCCACTTTCCGGTGCAGGTCGTCCCGATCGAAGACGACATAGCCGTCGGACAGCGCCTGCAGCCAATCGCGGATCGCGGCGGCGCCGTCCGGGTCGGGATCGACATGGAAGCGCGGCACGCCGCCGTCATCCGGCATCCGGTGCACGCTGACATGACCGAGCACCTCGCCGCGTGGCCCTAAGACGGGTGTGCGTACCGCGCCCCGGGGCTTCAGCCCCAACACATCGCACGGCAGCGCCGCGTGCAAGAACAGCGCCGCCCGGTCGCCAGTCAATTCCATTGCGCGTGTCGGCAACTCCGCCGAGGCGGCACCGAGCGAGGACAGGACACTTCCGACAATCTCCCGCGCCTCGCGCAGCGCGCCGAACTCCACCTTCGTGCGCCAAAGCGTTCCGGACAGTCCCTCGTACGAGAAGGGTTTCAGGTTGTGCAGCAGTACGGCGATGGCTTCCGCGATGCGCTCCATCTGTTCGGGCATCGCGCCGCGCTGCGTCACCCAGGGCGTCCCGAAGCGCAGCCCGGACGGCGCGCCCGCCCGCGTGTCGCCGGGGAGGGTGTTCTTATTGCACACCAGCCCGCACAGGTCCAGGATGCGGCTCGCCACTTCGCCGGTCGCGGGAACCCCTTCGACGGAGGGCAGCGCCTTCAAATCCACGAGCAACAGATGCGTGTTCGTGCCGCCGTAGGCCAGCGTCAGCCCGCGTTCCTTCAGCGCCTCGGCCAGCGCCGCGGCGTTCAGCACGATGTTCTGCTGCACGCGGCGGAAAGCGTCCGTCTGCGCTAGCGCCAGGCACACCGCGATGCCGGCAATGTTATTGACATGCGGCCCGCCTTGTTCGCCGGGGAAGACCGCCCGCTCGACGGCCCGGGCGATCGCTTCGTCCGTGCTGAGCGCGATGGCGCCGCGCGGGCCGAGCAAGGTCTTGTGCGTGGTGAAGGTGACGATGTGCGCGAGCCCGACCGGGTTCGGGAACAACCCCGCCGCCACCAGCCCTGCCGGGTGCGCGATGTCGGCGAGCAGTTTGGGGCGGCTGGCGACCGCGTCGCAGACCGCTCGCAGCGCCGCCCAGTCGATGTCCCACGGATAGGCACTGGCGCCCGCCACGATCATCTGCGGTTGGACTTCCTCCGCCAGCCGGTGAATGGCGGCGTAATCGAGCCGCCCGGTCTCCGGGCTGACGCCGTAGGAGTGGAAATCGTAATACTTGCCGGAACGGTTGTACGGGCTGCCGTGCGTCAGGTGGCCGCCGTGCGCCAATTCCAGGCCCAGCACCCGGTCGCCGGGCTTGAGCAGCGCTTCATAGACCGCATTGTTCGCCGCCGCGCCGGAGAGCGGCTGCACGCTGGCGTGGATGTCGCCGGGCTCGACGCCGTTGCCCGCAAACACCGCGGCAGCGCGCTGCTGCGCCAGCGCCTCGATGAAGTTGACGAAGTCGCAGCCCCGATAATAGCGCCGGTCGCCGAATCGCCGGTGCTCGGCCTGCCACTGCTCCCAATCGCCCATCAGGTCGTCCGCGTCGAGCATCTTCACCCGCGGCCAGCCCTCGGCATACAAGTTGGTGAACGAAGTGGCGAGCGCCTGGCGCACCGGCCGCGGGCAGAGACTTTCCGACGGGATGAGAATCAGTTTGCGCGCCTGGCGCTCGTCCTCGAAGCGCACCAGCAGGTCCACCGCCGGGTCTGCAGCGGCGAGGGGCGCACTGAACGGGTCGTCGCGGGCGTCACTCACGGGGCTGATACTACCAGCCGGATTCAACTTGACGGTCGCGTTACACTGGGGCAACCGGCAGGTAAACGGGAGTGTCAAGCAGGTGAAAGTCCTTGTGCTCGGCCTCGATTGCGTCCCCCCGTTCATTCTCGAAGAGTGGGCGGACCGCCTGCCCAATCTGCGGGCCTTGAAGCAACAGAGTCTGCATGGCCGTATGCGCAGCACTAATCCGCCCATCACGATTCCCGCCTGGATGGTGGCGTGTACCGGCCAGAATCCGGGCCAAATCGGTTTTTTCGGGTTCCGCAACCGGGTGCGCGGCACTTACGACCAGTTCCGCCTGGTGAACTCGGCGCTGGTGAAAGCGACGCCGGTGTGGGATTTGGCCTCGCAAGCCGGCAAGAAAGTCGGCGTCATCGGCGTGCCGCCGGGCTATCCGCCGACGCCGGTGAACGGCTTCCGCATCGGCTGCTTCCTGACGCCAAACATACAGACCGAGTACACCTATCCGGCGGAACTGAAACAGGAAATTGCGGACACGGTCGGCGAATACATTATTGATGCGGAGGGCTATCGCACCGAGGACAAAGCCCCGCTGCTCGAGCGCATTTTCACGATGACCGAGCGGCGCTTCGCCCTGCTGCGGCATTTCATGACGACGAAGGCGTGGGATTTTCTGATGGTAGTCGAGATGGGGCCGGACCGATTGCACCACGGCTTCTGGCGCTACTTCGACCCAACGCACCCGAAGTACGAGGTGGGAACGCCGTTCAACGATGCCTTCGACCGCTACTACAAGTATCTCGACGAGGAACTCGGCAAGACGCTGGCGCTGGTGGACGACGACACCGCCGTGATTGTGATGTCCGACCACGGCGCCAAGGCGATGCGGGGCTCGATCAATGTCAACGAGTGGCTCATCCGCAACGGCTATCTGACCCTGAAGCAGCACCCAACGAAGGCGGCGCGTCTCAAGCCGGAGATGGTGGATTGGTCGAAATCGAAGGCGTGGGGGTGGGGGGGATACCACGCGCGCATTTTCTTCAATGTGCAGGGGCGCGAGCCGGAAGGCATCGTGGCGCCGGGCGACTTCGTGCGGCTCCGGGCGGAAGTCGCCGCGGGACTGAAAGCGCTGCCCGGCAGCGACGGAGCGCCGATGCAGACTCGCACCTTCCTCCCCGAGGACATCTACTCCGGGCCTTACACCGAGGATGCGCCCGATTTGACCGTGTACTTCGACGACCTCTCCTATCGGGCGACCGAGGAAGTGGGGCTTGATGGCATTTACAGTTTCGAGACCGAACTCGGCCCCGACGAGGCCGTGCACGATTACGAGGGCATCTTCTTGTTGCGCGCGCCCGGCGTCGCACCCGGCCACCGCACGGGCATGGAACTGCGGCATGTGGCGCCGACGATGCTGAAACTGCTGGGGCTGCCGGTGCCGCCGGAATGCGAACTGCCGCCGCTGTTTTAGACGCTGCCGCCTACGGCACGCAGTAGGCCATTCCGTCCGGCTCGGTGCCGGCGGCGATGTGGCCGACCACCGTGCGCTTTGTCAGGTCAATGATCGTGATCGTGCCGTCGCTGGTGTTGGCCGCAAACGCACGACTTCCGTCGGGCGTGATGAGCAGCCCGATCGGCATCTTGCCGACATTGATGCGCGCCTCGATCTGCTTGGTCTCGGCATCGATGACGGCGATCTCGTTGGAGTTGGCGCAACTAACATAGGCACGCGTCCCGTCGGGGCCGAAGGCGACCCGGATGGGAAACTCGCCGCACTCGATGGTGTGCGTCACGGAATCAGTCCTTGTGTCGATGACCGAGACCGTGTCGGCGGCGCGATTGGTGGCCCAGACTTCGTTCGAGTGGGGCCGCGTGCCGATGCCCTCGGCGCCGGCGCCGGTGGTGATCTGCGTCGTCTTTCCGGACTGTAGTTCGATGACGGTCACCGTGCCGGAGCGGATGTTGGCGACATAGGCCTTCGTCTCGTCGGCGGTGAGCGTGACCATGTGCGAAATGTCCTGGCCGGTCGGGAAACTGCGGGTGACCTTGCGTTCTGAGATGGAGACTTCGAGCAGCGCCTTGCTGGCTTCGACAGTGGCGTAGAGGCGATTCCCGTCGCGCGAGATGGCCAGGCCGTGCGGCCCGCGGAATTCGCCGAGGTCAATGCGGCCGACTTCCGTGCGCGTCGCGACATCCACGACTTGAATGTGATGCCCGTACACCGGGCCCGGTGCGGCATAAATGGCGACGAAGGCGAACCGCCCGTCGGGCGTGACCGCGACTTCATGCGGGTTGGGGCCGTCGCCGGTCGCCACGCGGTCCGTGACTTTGTTTGAAGTGAGATCGATGAACAGTAATTCCTTGGCGGTCTTATCCACCACCAACAGCCAGGGCTGGGTCAGAACGGTCGCGTCGATGGGCCGGCTAGCCGCCACACTGCCGCGCTGGCAGGACGGCGGTGGTGCGGGTCGGCATCGCGGCGGCGGTGCGGCCTGGGAGTGCCGAGAGGGTCGGTGTCACCAACGCCGCTAGCGCGCCCAGCACCGGGCCGCCGCAGGTGAAAGTCGGCGGCGCCGAATCCAGCGAGAAGGCGCCGGCGCCCGCCACCCGTTTGACGACGACATAGTAGAGTCCGGTGGTCGTCGGCGTGAAGGTGACGGCCTCGGTGCCGCCGAGCGCGGCGCTGGTGCTCTTGACGGCGATAATCGGGTCGCCGATGGAACCGTCCTCGGTGGAGCCGTCATTCGTCCAGGCGTCGCGGTAGAGGTAGAGGTCGTAATCGGCGCCGCCCGGGACAGTGAGCGTGAAAGTCTGCGGCACCAGGCCGGTCAGGTAGACGCGGCGGCCCCAGGCCTTGCGGTCGAACGGGTCGGAACCGAAGGTGGCGCCGACAGTGAGGCCGAGCGAGTACTCGTACAGCACAGTCTCGACGGCGGCATCCACATTCATCCGGCCGAAGCCCTCGCTGATGTCCTTGGCGCCGCGGTCGAGCGTCGGGTTGGGTGGCACTTCGGCGGCGGCGTTTGTCTCGGTCGCGGTCATGCCGAGCAACATCTTGACGCGATTCGCGAATCCGGCCGATTGCGGCGAGGTCCACGACCAGGGGCCGAAGGTCGCTTCAATTGCCTGGGCGACGAGCGCGCACGCGCCGGTGACATGCGGGCCGGCCATTGAAGTGCCCTGGAAGCCGCGGTAATCGTTGGCAAACTGGTCGGGGGCGACATTCTGCTCGTCGGCGTCGTTGGAGTCCACGGATTCGATGACGCGGCCGTTGCCGAACCCGTTGTATGGCTGCACGCTCCCGCCCGGCGCCGAGATATCGGGCTTCGACTGCCCGACAAAACCGGGGGAACTGTAGTACGAGTTCTGGTCAATCGCGTTCAGGGCCGCGGTGGCGATGGCGGCCGACGCGACCGCCGGACTTTCCACAGTCCCACCGCCGCGCGAGTTGCCGGCCGAGACCTCGATCACGACGCCGTTCGCCACCAAGTTATTGACGGCGGTGTCGACGCTGGGAACATGGGCGCCGAAAGTCCACGAATTGTTGACGGCCACGATGCCCAGCGCGACGCGGTTATCGCTAATCCATTGGAAGCCCGCCAGTGTGTCGCCATCGCCGGCTCCGTTGTCGCGAAAGATGCGGACCCCGGCCAGACTGGATTCGGGGGCGATGCCGGAGTTCAGGTTGTGTCCGTCGCCGGCCGAGGTGACGGGTGTGCGCCGCTGCACCCAAAACTTGGAAGTATCGCCTGACACATCCCGCGTGATGAGCACCGCCCAGTCGGGGCGCATCTCGCTGGTGGGAATAGTGGAATTCAGAATGAGCGGCTGGGGGTCGGTCATTGCGGCGCTGATGGAAGCGGTCACGGTGATGTTGCTGCCATCCCAGCGGCCCAGGTAGAGATTGACATTGCCGGCGCCGGCGGTGTTGGTCCATTTCAGTTGGATCTGAATGGGAGCCGGCGAGCCGTAGCCGGTCGTATCGACGGGGAAGGTAATGACTGGCCCGAAATTCGCAGTCGTGCTGAAATTGGCCGTCGAGGAGATGTACAGCTGGCCGGTGCCCGAGGCGATGCCCGCGGCGGCGCCGCTGCCGACGGCGGTGCCGGCGACATGCGAGCCGTGGTGTTGCGGGTCGCGGGGGGTCGGGGCCGCGTCGGTGGTCTCATCAATCCAACCGACAATGCGGCCCGCCAGGTCGGGATGCGAGTCGTCAAGCCCGGTGTCCATTATCACGACCGTGCGGTCACTTCGGCCGCGCAGGCCCGTAGTCGCCCAGGCGCGCCGCGCGCCGGTCTGGCGGGTGCTGTAAAACATCGTCTGTTGGGCAACGGGCGTTTCGTCGACCCAGACAATGCCGGGGACGGCGTGCTCCAGTTGCTGGAGGGCGGGCGCGGCACCCTGGGCGACGGGCCAGCCGACTCGCATGGCGAACAGGAGCGAGTCGGGCAAGTCGCCCATCGACCACGCCACAGTGCCTCCCGCAGCCCGGACGGCCGCAACATCGGCGGCCGTCGGCGCGTGGTCCAGGCAGACAATCAGGTCCGCCAGGGCGCCGGTTGCGGAGGCGGACTGCACCGTGGATTCAAAGCGTTTGAAAGAGCCGTCGCCCAGGTGCTGCTCGAGGAGATCGTGAAACCGGTTGCCGTTCGTGTCGAGCAGCGGGCTGGGCCGGACGATGCGTCGATCCGTCGGGGCGGCGCCCGCCGCGACAGTTGTCGCGACGACGCACAGCAGGGCCAGTATGGCAGCCGCGATCCAGCGCGGCTGTCTGCGATCGCCCAAACGCATGTGCATCCTCCTGGTTACCGATGGCTGATGTTGCCGGCCATTGCCGGAACACGAAACGATTCGCCTCGGCAGGCGGTCGTCCTTGTCGCCGGGCGAGCCCGCGTGAGTGCGTCAGACGGTGATTGTACCCGGTGGCCGTCAGTGAGTCGCTGGCAAGGGCGCTGTCTCAGAATGTTCACAATGTTGTGAGGGAGCAGAGAAGACGGCTGTCTATTGCGGTTCGGCGGGCGGCGAAAGGAAATCCGAAGACCCAGCCGGGTTCAGTTGGGCCGGCATCACGCCGGTCTTGATGAATTCGAGCGCGGTGCGGACGGCCTGCCGGGTGCGTTCGAGTTGGTCGAGTTTGCCCAGGGCGTCGGCGGCTTCCACGCTGGAGACCGTCTGTCGCTGCTCGAGTGCCGCGACGGCGAGCCGTTGGGCGTGCACCTGCTGGTCGACTTGCTGCAACGCAATGGTGACTTGATCGAGCGCCTCCGCCCGCCGGTCCTGGTCGTTCAGCAGGTAGGCCAATGCCAGTCGCGCGGTCACCGTCTCCGGGGTGTCCTGCAAGATGCCGCGGAGGATCGACTCCGCCACGGCGGGCCGTTTGGCGGCCACTTCGAGGTTCGACTCCAAGATGCGCGCTTGGATATTGAGGGAATCCTTCGGCCCCGACAGGTGGACGATGACATCGAGGAGTTGACGCGCGCGGGCGGTACGACCGGCGCGAATGTTGTACTGGGCACTCTTCAGATAGGCGACGGGAGAGGGCAGGCGTTCGCGGGCAATGTCGAAATAGGCGTCGGCCAGAACGGCGTCGTTTTCGGCTTCTGCAATGGTTCCGAGGTGATAGGGGACTTGGCCGGGCGAGGGCAGGCCCAACAGGTACGAACGCTGGAAGTGGGCCTTGGCTGAGGCATTGTCCCGCTGCAGGAGCGCACGGCGACCGAAGACAAACTCTTGGTCGGCAGTGTAATCACGCCAGCAGGCAAACAGGAGGATCACTACCACAGGGAGCACAACGATCGACACGCCGAATGCAGCTTTCCTCGCGGGGTGATAGGACCTCGCCTCCGGCAGGAGCGCGGGAGCATACAAGAGCCCGCAGGCGGTCGCGGCGAGGAGTGCGGTGGCGGGCAAATGGAGGGGGAAGAGGGTGAGCGCATCGGCCAAGACGGCGACGGCGCCGGCGAACAGGGCTATGCGCAGCACGCGCTGTTCCGGCGAGGCGACGGTGAGGCCGCGCAGGGCGGTGGCCGCGAAGAGAACACTGGCGAGGAGCAGCGCCAGCCCTCCGACGAGGCCCGTTTCGGCGATCCACTGGATGAAGTCATTGTGCGCTTGTTCGGCACGAGGGAATTCGCGTTCCAAATAGGGCCGACCAGCAGGCCGCGACAAAAAAGTGGCCATGTAGTCGGTGAAGCGCAACTTGTAATTGGCTATGCCGATGCCCAATGATGGATGGTCGAAGAGCATGTCCACCGCAATCAGCCAGTCGGCGAGCCGGAGGTCGCCGACATAACTCTGGGCGCGCAAGGCCCGGCGCTGCACGAACTCGCCCCACGATCCGCGACCCCAGGCGCTGACGACATCGGCCTTCCCGGTGCGATACCGGTCGATTGAGACGAGCAGATTCGACGGCCGAAAAGTGCCGAGGCCGGCGGCCGGGGTCTGCGTGAAACGACCGGCGACGAGGAGGTCGCCGTCGCGCCAGTAGCTAGCGGACACGGTCTCTTGGCGGCGCCGTCTGGCGCCCGGCTCGGGCCACGCTTGCAAGAGATAGAATCGCTTGTTGAAGTAGTCATAGACGCCGGGCATAGTCGTGCCGGAGCCATTCCAATCGCCGACGAGGGCATCGCAATGGGCTTGGCCGGTGCCAAAAGCAAGCGTGCGGTCGGCCGGGCCTTCGGTGGGGGTGTTGCGCAGGCGCCACGAGGAATCCGCGGGATCATAGAGTCCAATGCCGGAGATGCCATCGCCAACCCAGTCGCCCGCGAGCGGGAACAGTTTCGCCCCGGGAGTTCCGAAGTGAATGTCGCGCGCGATGGGTTCCGCCGCCGACGGGATGAACAGCGTGAAATGGCCGGAGCGCGGCTCATAGACACCCGGGTCGTCGATGCCGTCGCCGTTCCAGTCGCCTACTACGGGGAGCGAACCCGGGTGGTGAGTGTCAAAGTTGGAGCGGTTCTCGAAGAAGAACTTGCCCGTCGCCACATCGAAGAGAGCGACAGTGGCGGGCTGATTGGCCTGCCAGCGCCCCACGGCGGGCTGGAACGGTCCGCCGGAGGGTCGCCAGGAGACCACGCCCGACCACGTCGTCAGCAGGAGGACCACTCCGGCCCCAACCGCTAGCACCAGACCGCCGACGCCGAAGACCAGCCAGCGACGGCGCGGGGCGGCCGCAGCAGGTGTTTCCGAACGGCGCGCGCGGCGGACGGCGATTGCCCAGACGAGGCCGAGTGTGGCGAGTCCGGCGATGAGCGCCAGCATGGCGCCGCGCTGGACGACCGCGGCCAGCAGCAGTAGCGGCAAGACAGTGCTCAGGCCTGCTGCCACTCGAAAGGGGGCCTTGAGGCGGGGCGACAGCACGAGTGCCAGCGACACGACCGCGCCGGCGGCGGCGAAGGCCGCCAGGAAGGCACGCTGGCCAAAGGTGGAGAGCACCGCTTCGGCACCCGAAGGAGCATTTACGCTGCCCGGCAGGACGCCGATGAATTGCAGGAGGCCGTAGCCACTGGTGACGACCACGGTGAGTGCGATGCAGCCGAGGTAGAGGTACACCTCGCGCATCTCCGTCACCGTGTTCGACAGCACCCACGCGTACAGCATGAACAGCGCCATCGGCACAATGGCCTTCAGACTGGTGAGCGGATCCTCAGACTCGACGAGGGACGCCGCGGCGACCACGACCGACGCCAGCAGCGCCCAAAAGAGCGGCGCCACGCGCAGTCGGCGCTGTCGAAAGAGCGCGGGCAGTTCGATTGCGAGCAACAGCGACATGGTGACAACGGCGAAGACGGACTGCACATACACTTGGGAACTGTTATTCCAGGACATTACCAGCGCGGTGCCCAAGAGAAGCGCGCAGATCAGACTGCGTCGCGCCCAGGTGCGCAGGCGACCGCCGGACATCGCCGCCGTCATCGCGTCGCTGCCGCGGGCGCATCGGTCGCCACCGGAATGACCGGCGGGCGTCCGATGCTGTAATAGGTAAAGCGCTCGCGTTGCATGGTGGTCACCGCGTAGAGATTGCGGCCGTCGAAGATGATCGGCGTTCGCAACAGCGACCGCATCAGCGGAAAGTCGGGGCTGCGGAATTCAGTCCACTCGGTGAGGATGATCAGCGCATCGGCGCCACGCAGGGCGGCGTACGGATCGTCTTCGTAGCGCAGGCGGTTGCCGAACACGCGCCGGGCGTTGTCAAGCGCCCGCGGGTCATGGGCGGCGATGTGTGCGCCCGCGTCGAGGAGGGCGTTCAGCACCGTCATCGAGGGGGCTTCCCGGAGGTCATCCGTCCGCGGCTTGAAGGATATTCCCCAGACGGCGAAGGTCTTGCCGTCGAGCGCGCCGCCGAAATGTCCGCGGAGTTTGTCGACAAAATAGGCGCACTGGGTGTCATTGATGTCGTCCACCGCCTGTTGGAGGGACAGGTTGAGGCCAACATCCTCGGCGATGCGGATGAGGGCTTTCACATCTTTCGGCAGACAACTGCCGCCATATCCGACGCCGGGGAAGAGGAAGGGGAACCCAATCCGTTCATCGATACCGACCCCTTTGCGCACGGTTTCGATATCCACTTCGAGCCGCTCGGCCAGGCGCGCCATTTCGTTGATGAAGGAAATCTTGGTGGCAAGGAAAGCGTTGGACACATACTTAATCATTTCGGCGCTGCGGAGGTTGGTGACGATGACTGGGCGTTCCGCCCGGGAGAAGGGCGCGTAGAGTTCCCGCAACAGGTCGGCCACCCGGGCGTTCTCGACGCCGAGGATGATGCGCGAGGGCTTCATGAAATCGTTGACGGCATTGCCCTCTTTGAGGAATTCGGGGTTGGCGGCGACATCGAAGTCGCAGTCCGTGCGGGCGCGGATCAGGTCGCGCAGGCGTTCGGTCGTGCCGACTGGCACCGTGCTGCGTGTGACCACGATAGTGTAGTCCCGCAGCAACGGTCCCAGGCCGGTGGCCACCTGATCGAATGCCCGGACATCGGGCCGGCCGGAACCGTCGTTGGGCGTCCCCATGCAGAGGAAGATGACGCGGGCGTGTTCGGCCAGGTCGGCGAGGTCGGTGGTGAAGCGCAGGCGGCCCTGCGCCAGGTTGCGCGGCACCATATCGGAGAGGCCGGGTTCGAAGAACGGGACCGCGCCGCGCTGCAATGCCGCGACGCGGGCCGCGTCAATGTCCATGCCAGTGACATGATTGCCCGCCTCCGCAAAGCAGGCGGCGGCAACCAGACCGACCGGGCCCGCACCGACAACGCCAATCCGCATAGTTTCGTCCAGGTCGCGAGATGAAGTTCGCGGCTCAGTGGAGCCGATCCGCAGCCCACTGGGGAGTGCAATTCGCCGGGCGCCATTATAGCCGAGGGCGACCCGATGGAGGGAGTTGTGTTGTGATGGGGCGAATCTGTGCCTTACTCGGTTCTCCCGAGCCCGCCCATCGTCTGCAGGAGGCCAGAATCGTTCATGGGGATCGGCGTCATTGGAACCGGTCGCTGGGGGCGCAACCATGTGCGCACCTTGAGCGAGTTGGGGGCCCTCGTCGCCGTGTGCGATGCCGACCGCGCGGCGCGGGAGCAGATGACCCAAATGTGTCCCGGCACCCGGGGCTATGCCTCCGCGGACGACTTGCTGGCGGACGACCAAGTGACCGGCGTGGTAGTGGCGGCGCCAGCCCCATTACACTTCGCGTTGGCGGCCCAAGCGCTGTCGGCGGGCCGCGATGTGCTCGTCGAAAAGCCGCTGGCGCTGACTGCCTCGGAGGCCGAGGTATTGTGCGGGTTTGCGGCACGCAGCGGGCGCATCCTCGCGGTCGGGCATCTCTACGAGTATTATCCGGCGATCGAGCGCCTGCATGAATTGATCGCCGAGGACGCCATCGGCACGCCCCTGTACGCTGACTGTATTCATGTCAGTCTGGGCGTCATCCGCACCGAAGAGGATGTCATCTGGAGCATTGCCCCGCATGATTTCGCGGTGCTGCTGCGGTTGGCAAGCGCGCTCCCGACATGGGTCAGTGTCACCGGATGGGACATCGTGCAGCCTGGGATCGCCGACATCGCCGACTGTTCAATGGCGTTCCCGCAGGGCTTGCGCGCCCATGTGCATCTCAGTTGGCTCGACCCGGCCAAGGACCGGCGGATTACGATCATCGGCGACACAGGCGCTCTGATGTTTGATGACTTGAAGGGGACTTTGACGCACACGACCGGCCGTGCTGAGATCGGCGAGCGCGGTCCAGCAATCGTCGCAGGCGAACAGCGCCCCGTGGCGTTTTCGGACGAGCCCCCGTTACGGCGCGAACTCCAGCACTTTCTCGACTGCATGAACACCCGCGCGATCCCGCGCACCGATGGGCACAGCGGTGTGCGTGTCCTCCAGATGCTCGAATTGTGTGCCCGGGCGCAGCGAGAAGGCCGGCGGCTGTCGCAGCCGGCCGCGGTTCGCTGAATGGGCGAGTCGTTCGTGCACCCGACGGCTATCGTGGACGCGGGCTGCGAGTTGGGCGCGGGCACAAAGGTGTGGGCCTTCGCCCACATTCTGCACGGCAGCCGGCTGGGTGCACGCTGCATCGTCGGACAGAATTGCATGATCGGGCCCGATGTCGTCATCGGCAACGGGGTGAAACTGCAGAATAATGTCTCGGTCTACACGGGTGTCACGCTGGAGGACGATGTGTTTTGCGGGCCGTCGATGGTGTTCACCAATGTCCTCACGCCGCGCAGCCATGTCTCGCGGAAACACCTCTTCGCCCCGACGCTGGTGCAGCGCGGCGCCACCATCGGCGCTAACGCCACCGTCATTTGCGGTCACACCATCGGCGAGTACGCCATGATCGGCGCCGGCGCGGTGGTGACAAAGGATGTCCCCGCGCACGCCATTGTCGTCGGCAACCCCGCCCGGATGGCGGGGTGGGCGTGCCAGTGCGGCGAGAAACTGCACTTCGACTACAACGACCGCGCACAGTGTGCGTCGTGCGGGTCGCAGTATGTGAAGGCGCCCGACGGCCAGAGCATCGCGGACGCGCCGAAGTGAAGGTGCCGCTCCTCGATCTGCAGGGGCAATATGCGGCCCTCCGCGACGAAGTCCGGGCGGCCATGGATCAGGTCCTGGAATCGCAGCACTTTATCCTGGGTCCACAAGTGGAGGACCTGGAGCGGGAGATCGCGCAGTATTGTGGCGTAGTGCACGCCATCGGCGTGGCATCAGGGTCGGACGCGCTGTTGCTGGCGCTGATGGCGCTCGGGCTCGGGCCGGGCGACGCGGTCATCACCACCGCGTATTCATTCTTCGCCAGCGCGTCGTGCATCACGCGCACCGGCGCGCGGCCGTTGTTTGCCGACATTGACGCCGCCACTTTCAACCTCGACGCCGCCAGCGTGCAACGGCTGCTTGAGACGGAGTGTGAACGGCGCGGCGAGGGGTGGGTGCATCAGCCCACAGGCACCCGGCTGCGTGCGTTGATACCCGTCCATCTCTTCGGGCAGTGCGCCGAGATGCCGGCCCTGCAGTCACTGGCCGACGCCCATGGCCTCACGGTCATTGAAGACGCCGCCCAGGCCATCGGCGCCACCCAGCAGGGGACCCGGACGGGCGGCCTCGGACGCGCCGCCTGCTTCAGTTTCTTTCCGAGCAAGAACCTCGGCGCCTACGGCGATGCCGGGATGGTGACGACGAACGACGCCGCGCTGGCCGACCGCGTGCGCCTGCTGCGCGTCCACGGTTCCGCCAAGAAGTATCATCACGAAGTGGTGGGGCTGAACAGCCGGCTCGACGCCCTGCAAGCGGCCGTCTTGCGAGCCAAACTGCCGCACCTCGACGACTGGGCGGCGGCCCGGCGGGAGCGCGCGGCGGTCTATGACCGGCTGCTGGCCGACATCCCCGGCGTGGTCCGTCCGACCACCGCGGCCGGCAATGTGCATGTCTTTCACCAATATGTGATCCGCGTGCCGCATCGGGACGCGTTGGCCGAGCATCTGCGGGCGTACGACATCGAGACCGCGATCTATTACCCCATCCCCTTGCACCGCCTTGAGTGCTTTTTGGACCTCGGCTACTCGGAAGGTACGATGCTGGAATCCGAACGCGCCGCCCGCGAGGCCCTGGCACTGCCCATGTTCCCGGAGTTGAGCGAGGCGCAGCAGGAGTATGTAGAAGCGGCCGTCCGGCAGTTTCTGAAGTAGGGGCCACGGCCGTCCGGTGATAGCAATGCGCCCCGCGGTTGGCCAAGATGAAACGACTCGGCCCTCGAAACAGGCATTGCGTCCATCGTGTCGCAAAAATTTCACATTTGCGTTCCCCGTGCCTCGGCAGGGAATGGTAGATCCAGGGTGTAAGATTGGATCAGATTTCACGCGAACGCGGGCCGCGAGAGTTCGCGGCACGCAGGAGAGAGGGGACCGTGACGAAGATGTCAGCGAAGGGGAGGGCCATCGCCGCGGCGATGACGACGCTGGTAGTATTCGGTGCCGTCGCAGTCGTGTTGAGTTTCGCCCCAGGCACGAAGGCGCAGGCCACGCCGAAACTGCGCTATTCGGCGCTGCTTTTGCATGAGAGCCAGGTCTTCGACCAGGGCTGGGAAGACAAGAACGGGACTGTGCAGTTTTTCAACGGCATTCGTCACCGGACCCATTCGTGGGTGTTCACGGAAGTAGTTGTGCAGAATCCGAACGATCTGCCGGTTCCGTTCTGTTGGCGAGTCACCCAGGCATCGTTGATTGGCACGCCCGACTGCACGGGCACCATCGCGCCACACGGAGTCATCACCTTCGACTCCTATCAACTGGAAGCCAGCGGTAAGCTGGTCGCCCCTAACGGGATTCTGGAGATCGAGACAGACCAGAGTGTGGGGGAACTGGTGGTGTGGCAGCATCACAACAAGCACTCGCGCGGCGAAGTGGTCTACGCCGATGCAACCTTTATGTATTACGCGTACGCAAATGCCACGATCAACGGCACGACGCAGAACAATGTCCTCCCCCACACGATGACCGGTGGTCCCAATGTGCCGCCGATCGGATCCGGGGTCGGCATTTCCGTGGAGCGCGTCCAGCCGCTGTTGATCCAGTAAGTAAGCCACGGCTTGTCGTCCCGGCGATGCGTCGGGTTTGTCCTTCTGCGCGTGCGCCAGGCTCGCGGCGCGTCAGCGTTCGAATCGCGGACGGCGCACAACAGCGGGATTGCCGGCGACGATCACATTCGGCGGCACCGACTTGGTGACGACGGCGCCGAGGCCGACAAGCGCTTCATCGCCGATCTCCAGTTGGTTGAGGATACAGGCCTGGGGGGCGATCCAGACATTGCGCCCGATGCGCACGCTCCCGCTGATCTCTGCGCCGGCGATGATGACGGAGTTCTCGCCCACGGTCACATTGTGCGCGATGAAGACATGGTCGTCCGTCTTCACGTGGTCGGCGAGACGAGTTTCGCCCAGCGTTGCCCGGGCGATGACATTCATCGCGCCGATCTCGACGTCATCGCCAATGACGACATGGCCGTAGTGGGGGATGCGCACGGGGGTGCCGTCCTCCTCGAATTCAAATCCGAACCCTTCTTCTCCGATGACCGTGTGCGACTTGATCAGGCAGCGACAGCCGACGCGGGTCCCTTCGTGCAGGACGACATGATGCCGGAGTTCGGTGCCCTCGCCGATCTCCACGCCGTCACCGACCACCGAGTATTCGCCGATTGTGACGCCGGGGCCGCGGCGCGCCGAGGGGGCGACGATGGCGGTGGCCGCGATGCCCTCGCGGCGCGGGGGCGGGAAAAAGCGCTGTGCAGCGCGTGCAAAGTCGAGCCGAGGAGCGGGGCTTGGGACGAAGGCAACCCGGAGCCGGTCGGCAAAGTCCGGATGGCCGATCACGCAGATACCGGGGACGGCATTCAGCGCGTCGGCAATGGCTTCATCAAAGCGGGAGGCGAAGAGCAGCGCACCGGGGTGCGGCTGGTCAAGCGGCCGCGGGGTGTTGACCACGACATCGGGTCCGTGCAGCGGCAGGCCCAGGAACTTTGCTACGGCGGCAGCCGTCGTTGAGGAGGAAGCGTCGAGATTCATAGGCGCAGGCGGACGACTTCGAAGGCCTCAGCGAGCGGCGCCTTGATCTGCGTCCCCCGGACGCGTGCCAACCCTTCGAAGAACTCACGCGAGAAGTAGGCGCGCTCCAACTGGAATTGCGAATGGTATTCCTGCAACGCCGCCCATTTCCGGTCCAAGTGCCGGGGTTCGATCACCACGAAGGCCTGGGCTGCAAATCGCAGGTGATTCCACGGCAGTTCGTAGCCAAAGATGGATCCGCCCTTGAACGCCCGCCCTCCTTCCGCGTGGATCACCCGGTGGTCCTGGTGCACATCATGCGCGGACGGGAGAAGCACAAGATCCGGCTCAATTTGGCGACGCAAGAGGACGAGGGTCTCCAACACCTCCTGGCGGTACGACGACAAGCGGCGCACCGGGAATTCATAGATGAACAAGTGGTCGGCGGGTACTCCGAGTTGCGGAACCGCCCGCAGAAATTCGTTGCGCAAGGTGTCGCGCGGCGCGCCGGGCGGCACCGAGTCTTCGGCGATGGAGAACGCGGCGACGAAGACCTCGGAACCCTCCTCCACCAGTCGCGCCACCGCGGCGCCGCAGCCCAATTCGACATCGTCGGTGTGAGGGGCAAGAGCGAGAACGCGGTGATGCTGCACACTGGGCTCCGGTGATCGAAGTGGACACGAACCTACCAAAGGGGCCGCGGAGCGTCAAGGAGGAATTGAGAAGCCGTTTTCAGGTCCGGGCGGCATCGCGCGCGCTGAGCGCCGGCGCGACATCGAGCGGTGGCCGGTCAAGATAGACGCGCGCCCAATACTCAAGCGAGAGCCATCGCCAAATTTTACCGTGGAGGCCCCGGCGGCCAGCCAAGAACTGTTCCCAAAACCGCTGAATGCGCGAAGCGTCAGTCCACGGGCGCGCCGCGAATTCCGGCGACTGCAACACCTCGGTCGCCCACGCCCGCAGTGGGCCAGCAAGCCAAGCAGCTTCCGGCGGTGCGTATCCCTGTTTATCGCGCCGTCCGCCGATGGCGTCTGGAATCAGACCCTTGGCCGCGGCGCGCAGGATGTGTTTGGTGGTCGCTCCGCGCATGATCTGCGCGCTCGGGATTGAAAACACATATTCCACCAATCGGTGATCGAGGTAGGGCAAGCGGACTTCGCGCGACGCCGCCATGGAATCGCGATCGCCATACCGCAACAGAGCCGGTAGCGAATTTCGCGTGAGCGACCAATACAACATATCTTTCAGCGGGTCGTGAAACACCGGCGGCATGAGGTCGGGCGGACCAATGCGCGACTTTTCAAACGCGGGGTCGACACCGGGGGCGAGGACACATCGCCGCAACCGTTCCTGGGTGGCGGGGGGCAGCCATTTGGAGAGCAGCATCGGCACATATCTGGTTCCGTGGTCGCGCAGGTAAATGGGCAGCACGCGCGCCAATTCACTCCATTGCCAGCGTTTGAGGAGACCGAGGAAATAGCCCGCAAAGAAGAAATGGTAGCCGGCGAGCATCTCATCGCCGCCTTGGCCGTCCAAGAGCACCGTGACATCGTGCTCCTTGGCGAGGCGCATCACTTGCCATTGGGCGAACATCGTCGTGCTCGAGAAGGGCTGCCCCTGATACCAAGTCAGTGCCTCCAATTCTCCAGGCAGCCGCGCGGGGTCGGGGAAGACTTCATGGGGGTCGACCCGGCCCCGCAAGGCGTCCACCACGGTGCGGATATGCGGGCCTTCATCAAAGCGCGGATCGTCGAAGCGAGCCGAAAAAGTGGCCTGTCGCGGTGCCAGCGAGAGCTGCGCCACCAAACACACAATGGTCGAGGAGTCAAGGCCGCCGGACAGTGACGAGCCGACGGGCACATCGGACCGCAGCCGGAGGCGGACCGAGTCGCGCAGCAGGTCAAGGAACTGTTCCGCATACGCCTGGTCGTCGGGCAGGCGGGTTTCACGATCTGGCGACAGACTCCAGTACTGCCACATCCGCAATCGGCGCTCATGCGGCTCGAAGACGAATGCCCGGCCGCCGGGGAGCGACCGTACCTCAGAGAAGAAGGTGTCTTCTATCCCGTCGTGGTCCAATTGCTGCAGGTATCGATACACAACGAATCCGTTGGCTTCGATCGGCAACAGGCCTGACCGCAAGATCGCCTTGATCTCCGAGGCGAACAACAGCGTGCGCTCGCCGTCGAGCAAAGTGTAATAGAACGGCTTTTCACCGAAGCGGTCGCGCGCGGCGAACAGGAGTTGTTTCACCTCGTCCCAGATGGCGAACGCGAACATCCCGTTGAAATGGATGACGCAATCCGTGCCCCACTCCTGATACGAGGCGAGAATCACTTCGGTGTCGGAATCGCTGCGGAACTGATGCCCCCGCTGCTGGAGTTCGTCGCGCAATTCGAGATAGTTATAGATCTCCCCATTGTAGGTGATGCAGTGCGCGCCATCGTGGGACAGCATCGGTTGATGCCCGGCACTGGAGAGGTCAATGATAGCCAGGCGGCGGGTCGCCAGGGCGGCGGTCCCGTCCGCGGACGACCACAGCCCGGCGTCGTCCGGCCCGCGATGCGCTAGCGTGTCTCGCATCGCGATGAGGGTCGGTTCATCCACCCGGTGGTGAAGCGATACCACTCCCACAATCCCACACATAGGTCGTTACGGTTCGGAACGCCTCCCGAGTTCTCCTTTCCTAGGATCTGAGCTGGGTGCCGGCTCCGCTGGCGCCGCGGCGCCCTCGAAGCGCGGCCCCAGGCGGCGTGTCGCTGCCTCCCACCACACCAGATGTGTTCGCGCCGCGATGAAACAGAGTGCGGAGAGGGCAAGCAGGCGAATTGTAATCTTGAGCATCAGCGTCACGATGACATCGGACCCCACTTGGCTGATGACCCAATCGCCGGCCACCACCAGGGCCGCAACGCCGGCAATCCAGACGCCGAAGACCAGATCTGGCTTGGCGTCGTGGGTTCCGAGGTATCGATTGGCCATCCCGACGGTTGCGATACCGAGCAGGATGAGCGGCACCGCCGTGGAGATACCCAGGCCGAGGATGCCATACAGTCTTCCCAGAGTGACGCCGAGGACGGCTGCGAGCACGGCACTGCCCAGCGTCAAATAGGTCACGACGGGTCGGGCCGTCAGCGCGTTGATGACGCCGCGCAGGATGGCATAGCACAGGTTCCATCCCGCGCCGACCGCAAAGATAGCGGCAATTGGGCGGGAGGTGTTCTCGGCGCCGACCCACAACACCGTCACGTCCGGCATGATACCCGGCAACAGCAGACTCACCGCGAGGCCGAGGTGCCAGGCGAAGGGGACAATTGTCGCCGCGACGAGGGCCAGGCCTTCGCGGGAGCGCTGGCCAACGAGTTCGGACACCATCGGCAGGAGCACGAGCGAAATCGGCGTGACGGCCAGTTCCAAATAGGTCAGCGCGGAGAGATTCACGCCGAGAATCGCGACGGCCCGCAGATCCACCAGATAGGCAGACAGGAACACGCTCGTGGAAATCGTGGCGGTCAGCAAGAAACTGCTCGGCACTCGGGGGACGCCATAGTGCAACAGTTCCTGCATCTGCGCGCGGCTCCACGACCACCGCCAGGGCCCCCACGCGCGTGCTACGAGGGCGAGTAGGACCGTGAAGCCCGCCGTGATCCCGAAAAACCAGGTCAGGCGTTCTGCGTCTGTGACCCCGAATTCCTTCAAGAAGAGAGAGGCCGCAACCGGAAACGCGGCATAGAGAATCCAGACCACGCTGACGATGCGGATGCTGCGCAGCCCCCGAAAGTAGGCGAAGACGACCGTGTACACCGGATACGTCAGCCAATGGGAAGCGACGGCGAGGAAAAGGAGCGTCGTGCCGGGGTAGCGGAAGACCACGCGGGCGAGCGGGTCGGCGAACGCCACGGCGATCGCCAGAGTCGCCACACCGGACGCGGCGACTGGCACCATGGCCCCAGTGAGATAGCGAGCCGCCTGATCGCGAGCCATGCCGACATAGCGCGGCAACGCGGTGTCCATGCCGAGCAGAATGATGGGGCCAAGCACCGCAATGCTCCGCCGGGCAAGGACATACAGCCCCAGTCCCTCACTGGTCAGTCGGTGCGACACGATGTACATCAGGGCGATGCTGCACACACCGACAATGACTTGGGCAATACCCAGACCGGCCACTTCGCGGAGAAAATGCGATCGGATTTTCATCGGACGTTCACGGTTGCCAACGAGCCGCGCGCCGGCCCGATGGACCATGTCCTGAAGAGGTCATACACTGCGAGTCTGCTGGGCCGGTAGGGCGGGCGCGCCCGTGACCCGAGGATGAACCACAACAAGCGCGAGGCGGATGAGGAACGCGAATAGGATGACCCAGCCGACACCACATGACGACAGCACGCGCAGCGCGTTGGTCATGCTCAAGTAGGCGGCGCCGATCGCCACGTAAGCATAGAGCGCGATGCCGAGGGGATCACGCTGCGTGCGTGTCAGCCACACCTGGGCCGCCTGCAGGATGAAGGCCACGAGCGGAATGCACAACAACATGCCGACGAACCCCAGATTCGCATACATCTCGCCGGTAAACACCGTCTGCGCGCTGGCGTGTTCGGCGACAGCTTCCGGATGGCCGTGCTGCATGACCTCTTCGTTCTCGGGAAAGAATTGTTGGTGGAACAGCTGCGCCAGCAGCCCAATGGTTTGTCCGGGGACAAACGGGTGGTGCTGCGGGAAGTAGTCAACATAGTAGTACAGTGGTTCCGTCTGACCGACAAAGATCCGATTGCCTATGTCCGTGAATGCCAGTTCCAACCGTTTCGACTTGGTCCCCGGCAATTGCGCATGAATGAGGTACACGAAGACGCCCAGGATCAGCAGGACACCCGTGCCCCACACGAAGAGCGTGCGCAGCCGGAAGCGGCGCCGAGTCAGGAAATAGACGGCCGCCAAGAGCAACGCGAACATCACGAGGGGAAGCTTCTGCAAATTGATGAACTGCATGGGGAGTGTCACCGCGAGGGAGGCGAGAAACATCAGCAACCACCACAGGTTGCGGAGGTTCAAGACTTTGGCGAACGCAATCGCCGTTGCGAATGGCAGAATAATGCGCGTGCCCAAATTGGCCAGGTAAAACCCCTCGGTGAACCGCGAGGTCGCGGCTTCGCGCAACAGGGCTAATTCGTTGGGGGATCGCGTGCCGCGCAGGGTCTCCAGCAGGGGGATCGTTTGCAAGGACCGTGCGTAGTGCACAGACAATGCCACCCCGAACCCAAACAACGCCAGGAACAACACCTGAAAGACGGGGCCGCGGGCGCCGGCGGTCACCGGACGGTTGAAATAGGCCGAGACCGCCCGACGGGGGTCGAACCGGAACACAACATTCGCGGCGAGACACCCGAACGGAAACAACATCGGCAGCGCCATCACTGTTGCAAGATAGAGGTCGGCCGTGGGGCCGGGATGCTGCACATAGACCGCTGGTGCCCCCGCATAAATGATGAGGAAATACGTCACGATGAACACGCCAGGGATCGTGAGGCCTTCCGTCACAGCCGCCCATCGCGCCATCATCAGCAGCGATCCGACAGCGATCACGACCCAGAGGATCCAGACGCCCGTCATCAGCGAAATCCTCGGAAGACGCCTCCGGCCATTCGCATGCGAGGCCTAGTGACCCGAAGCGGACGGGCGGGGCGCGAGACCCCGGCGATGCACACGGTATTGGCCCGCCACGAGAAATCCGATCGACAACAGAATGCCCGCGGCGAGCCCGTCGATCCCGAAAATAAGCAGGCGGGGCCAAACCGGCCGAGGATTCGTCCAAGGGGGTTGAATGATGTGCAATGCGGAGATCATGGCCAAATCGGCTTCAATGCGCTTCATTTCGAAACTCACAGTATCGCGCTCGAGTTGCGCCTTCCGGATATCGGCATCTGTTTGAGCCAGGTCTTTGCGCGCTTGGGATTGGAAACCGATCAAATCGGATCGAGTCTTTTGGAGGTCGGACAATTGGGCGAGGTTGCCTTGGATGTTGTTGTCGTAGAGCAGAGTACTGACGTCATCGCGTGGGCCCACGTGCTCTTTGATCAGTGCCTCGCGCGCCTTTATGAGGCGATCGACATTATCTCGGAAGCGGGTGATGTCCTTCGAGGTATCAGCGAGGCCTTTCGCATAGTTACGGTCATCCGCCTCCAGTCGGGCGCGATCGTGCGCCAATTGTTTGAGGGTCGCCTCCAATTCGGTCAGCCGGTTCTTATCTTTCTCCAGGTCGGCGACGCGTTGCGCCCGCCGCGCGCTGACTTGCCCATCAAAGTCCTTCTCGATGAGTGCCAGGATTACGTCAAGCACGCGCTTGCCAAGCGCGGCATCGCGGTGTTGTACGCGCATTTCCATCACCCAGCCGCCGCGTTCGATGTTGACCCCGATCAACGGCACTTCGCGGTGGGAAATGCCGAGGCGCTCCGCCAGTGCGACGGTGAAGGCTCCAGCGCGAATTTTGGCGGCGATCGATTCCGACGGCTCCACGCGCTGGCCGCCGACAATATCGCCGGTGCTTGGCATAGTCTTTTCTTCCGGCAGCCGGGAAGAGGTCAGGAACCCCGGCTCAAAGAGCGCGATGGACTCATACTCGCGCGGCCAGATGACATACAACCCGAAGGCGATGCCGATGGAGATCACCAGGGATGCGGCGATTGCCCACTTCTGGGTGAGCAGCGCATCGACCAGCCACCACAGATCTTCGCCCCGTTCGGGGGCAATTGGATCGACCATATTGCGCGGCCTTACGGCAACACTTCGCGGAGTGACACCCGCCGGAACTCCGCGACGCCGTCAGGATTACCGGGCTGTTCAGGGCCGAGCAGGAGAGAAACTGCGCCCAGTGTGCCAGAAGTCGCTTCGAAGACAAACTGATGGGCAGTCCAATTGCGATCGGAAAATGATAGTCGCGCCAAATTGGTCTCGGGCGCACCGAAGCGCTGTTCGATCACCGCGACAAACCCGGGGACGGTGTTCTGCACCCGCGCCTCGAAAGTCACTTGGTAGCGACCGCTGGCCCGGAGGCCGGGGATGTGCTGCATGACCTCCTGCCACAGTTTCCGACGCGCATCATTCCGCGTCTGCAGCACCGACGCGCCTGCCTCCTTAACCAGTAGCACGGTCCGTGAAGTGGATTGATAGCGCGTCCATCCGGCGGGGAGTGTAGCATCCCCCGGCTGCACGGTCGCGAAAGTGCCGTTTGTGACGAGCTCTTCGCCCAAGCGGGCTGGCCGAGCAGGGGTCGGCAGCGACGCATGCACCCCGGTCGGGGCGGGGGAGGAGTTGCTGCCCCTCCGACACGCACTCAGCGACGCGACCGACGCGAGGACCAGAGCCACCACGGCCACGGGAACCCACCGTTTGGACATACGAAGAGTTTCCTCCGGAACCAGAGAACCGCGAGGGACTATACGGATGGACCCCCGCGGTGTCAACTTTGCGACCGGGCGGTCACGGTCATTCAGGCACAATAGCGAGGTTATCGATTTCGACGGCTGCCGCAGGATTCTCGTACTGATCGGGAGTGATGTACACCCGCACATCACCGTTCAAAGTCGGCGGTGTTTCAAAGGTAAACTGATAGCGCTGCCACGAGTTGGCCGCGAAGGGGAGCCCGCCGAGTCGCTGTTCCTCCTGCGTCGTGGGATTGAACACGACAATCCTGACTCGCCCGGCGTAAACGCCGTTCGTCCAGCCGTCGAAAGATACTGCATAGCGCCGGCTGACATGGATGCCGGTCAGATTCTGGAAGACGTTCTGCCAAGCGCCGCCGTCCGGGAGATTGCGGATGTGCAAAGCCAACCCGGCGTCGTGCGCAACCAGCAGGGCGGTCTCGCGGGTCGATTGATCGCGCGACCATCCGTCGGGCAAGGTGTCATCGGCGTAGTTGCGGCGTTCGAAGCCACCATTGACGACAAGATTTGGTGATGCTCCGGCACCGGCGGTGTTCCCCGTCTCCGGCGCTGTCGCGTTCGTCATGGGCGAAGGCGGACTCGCGGAGGGTTGTCGAACGGAATGCGCTGACGGCCGTCGACATCCGGCCGTCCAGGCTGCGCTGCAGAGCAGCATGAGCGCTGCGCTCGCCCAGGAGCACCGTGACAGCGTCATGCGGGCATCTCGCGGACGGTTAGATTATCGAACGCCGCCACCGCGTCGCGCTCGCGATGATCCGCCGTGCTTAAGTAGAGGAACACGGTCCCGTCGGTAGGCGCCGGTGCGCGGAACTCCAGGGTGTGGTGCTCCCACTCGCGGTTCGTGAAATCGGCTCGGGCGAGACTAGTCTCGGCGCCGTCTTTCGAGACGACGACGATGTTGATCCGCGCCCCGGTGCCGCGATAGGTCCTCACCTCGAGAGCCACCTCATAGCGTCGCCCGGCCTGCAAGGTCTGCAACGGCTGGGCGAGGTTCTGCCATAACTTTCCCGCCGGATCTCCACGCACGACCGTTGCTGTGCCCCCGTCTTCGCGTTCCACCAGACTGGCGGTCGCAGCGGTGGATTGCACGCGCACCCAGCCGAGGGGCAGTGTGCCATCAGTGGCATCCGACGACTCGAAGTCCCCATTGATGAGGTGTCCCGTGACCGGGACGGCAGGCGCCGTCGCCGGCGGCGTCGGCGCGGCGGGCTCAACTGCGAACTGCATAACCCGCTCCTTCGCCAAGTGTGCTAACTGTGTGAGACTGAGCATCCCTGGCCCCCACATATCTTCCTTCAAGTTCGGCAGAGACGCCTCCAACGGAACCGACACACAAAGCGCCCGCGTAATGCGGTCGTCCAGACCGCGATCGTAGGGGGCGAGGCCCGCGTACTGTCCTATCACGGGATCGGACGAGAACTCGCCGGTGCCGTTCACGAAGCGCCGCAACCGGCCGGCCTTCAGACACGCGGACACAGTCTTCGCCAAGGCGATCAGCGTGTCTTCGGACACTGCGAACCCTGAGGCGTGGGCCATCAACAGAAAGTCTTCAATGATGGCGCCGTGCGAGGTGTCGCCGACCGGACCCGAGGAATACGGTTCGGGTTGCACGCCCCAGACGAGCGTGCCGTTCGCTGCGGAGGCCAGTGATTGCATCGCCAGGTTGACGAGCCGCGCGGCCCGATCGCGCTGTTCCGCCCGGCCGGTCAGGCGCGCCAAGAGGATGTGACATCGTCCGGCGGCCGCTTGCATGTCGAGCGGCAGCGGGAGGCCTGGTTTCTCATCGTAAACTGAGGGCCACGCGTAGTAACCTCCATCGGCCGTCGCGTGCCAGTCCGTGTCCCAGGCATCCACCGTCGCCGCGGCATCCTGAAGCGCCGACTCGGCCAGCGAGGCGAATTCACGCCCGCCATCGCGTTGTGCAGCTTGGACGAATTCCAACACCGGTTGCAGGATCATGGCATCGAGCACAAGGTAGGCGCGCCACCGCTTCTGTGGGTCGTATCGCGAGGTACCCCATTCCGCCAGCGACCGGCCCAGATAATCGGGTCGCTGACGGCGGTCATCCCGGGCGGCCAAGACGCTCCGGACATGGGAGGCGAGTCGGCGCAGGTAGACCGTGTCGTCGGTCACTTGGTACATTTCGGCGTAGGCGCGCATCAGGTAACTTTCGCTCCACGACAACAGTGCGCCCGTCGCAAGCCCGTCATCCTGGCCCTTCAAACTGTAGCCCGCCCCGTCATTCACCTGGGCGTCGAATGCGTCGAACAGCGTCCGATATCGAGACGGCAGCGACGCATCGTCGTTGACGGAGACTTCGCGGATGAACAGGGGATTCGCATCAGGTGGGAATTCCAACCGAAGGTATCGCGCTGACAGCCCGGCGACGGGCACGCGAAGGGGCTCGCGCAGCGCACCCGGGGCCGTGACGAGGGGAGTCCATTTCTCGAGATCGTGCGATGTCTGCACCGGCACTGGAGTGCGGGCCTCGTCCGACCCCGCCGCATCCGCCAAAACGCGAAGCGACCAGAGTTCTCGTTCGCGACCCAGATCCACCAAGAGCCATCCACCGCCGGGCGGGACGCCCCAGCCCGTGGCGGGATCGTTATCCACGGTGCGCGACGGTAGGCCGCTGACTGAATACCCCTCCACATTGCAGACCGCCATTGGCGGCTCCCAGCCGGGGGTCATGTCGATGCCGAAACCATTCAGGACCACATTGCCGTTGCCGTTGTCGCGGTCAATCCGCAGGCGCAATGTGCGGGCGAGCCGGTCGCCTAGGTCATGGTCGCGAATATGTTCGGTGTTGCCGACCACCATCAGCGCGGGCTCTTCCGTGTCCGTGCCCGCGTCGAGTGTGATGCTGTAATCGCGCGGCGCGGCGGCGTCCCGATTGTAGGACACGATGCGCAGATTACGGACGCGCGTCAGGTGTCCCAGGTCGAGCGTCACTTCGGCCGGAAATCGGTTTGAGGACCAGTAGGTCGAGTTCATTTGCAAATACAATTGATCCGGACCGTGTGTGGACGGACTCGTCGACCCGTTCACTCGGGCTACATATCGATGTGGCACATACGACATACACCGCAGTCCCGCTTGGACGAATTGGGTGTGACCGGTAACTTTGTAGAGCCAGAGCAGCAGATAGATGTGCTGAAAGTTGTAATCGGCTAGCGAGGCCGGGATGCGCGGATCGAGGGAATACCAGGAAATGCCAGGGCCGAAGAACTGCGGCAGCAGGGCCTCGACCCCGGCCACACCTTGCTCGAAGAGCGCGTGCGCCGACTCGTCCCCGGTGACCCGCCAGTAGTCGTAGACGCCCATGACGGCGGAGATGTGGCCGTTGAGCACATAGCCAGGTGCCCCTTCCGGCTGGGACACTTCCTGGTAGAAGGCGCCTCCGTTGAGCATCGAAGTGCGAACGCCCCCCTTCGCCGTCTCCACCTGAAAGGAACGCAGGACGGCCGAGGCCGCCTGTGCATACGCCTTGTTGCCCGTCATCGCCGCCGCGCGCACCAACACGGTCAACGCCATCCCTTGGGTGATCCCCGACGCCCAGCCCGGCTTGGCGTGAAAATACGGGTTTTCCATCGGATAGACCCAAACCGAGAAGTCGCCTCGGTCTTGCAACGCGCTGCGCAGGTAGTCCACCTGTTTGAGGAACGCCCTCTTCTTGCTTTCGTCCCCGGACTTCAGGAAATCGCGATAAAGCGACTGCGCGTAATGGGAAATGAAGAGGGGATTACGCCAGCGTCCGAGGCCGCCATAATCGCCGGCGTAATCGCGGTAGAGGATACCGTCCTTGTCCAGCCCATACCCTGGCTGTGACGAGTATTCCTCCGCGCTGGCAAAGGGAGTCCCTTCGGCAGGACCAGGCAGTGACGCCGACGACGCGGATGGCTTTGCCGCCATGGTCATCATGCAGATGCCGACAAGCCCAACGAGCGCGACGCACCGGCGAGCGGCCGCCACGCGCGGATGTCGTTCCTGCCGCCTCAAGGAGACTCTCCCCATCATTCGGAATGTTTGTCAGCCGAGCTGAGGTGGATCGAGTGGATCGAGTGGGACAAATCTGCTGGCGCACCAGGACCCGTGCCGCCGCGGGGATTTTACCCCCGCGCTGCGCGCCAGACAACCCGATCCTGGCGGGAGCGGTTCAGCCCTCATGGACTTGATCGCGCCGCGGAATCATGCCCAAATTCCGATACAGGGCAATGAGCCGCGGGGCTTCAGCCGTCCAACTGAACCGGGTGCGGCTCAATTCGATGCCACGCTGTGCCATCGCCTGCAGTTCGGACTGCGGGCGACCGAGCAGGTCGCAAATCCCCTGGCACATCGCGTCTGGATCGGTCGGGTCGACTGAAATGCCGCAGCCAGTAGCCACCACCAGACCCTCCCACATCGGAAAGTTTGAGCAGAGAATCGGCAAACCCAGTGCCATATACTCGAAAACTTTCGTCGGTTCGGCATACAGGTAGTTGATCAACGGCAGATAGGTGGACACGCCGATGGTTGCGCGCGCAGCCAACAGACGCATCGCCTCCGGCTGCGCCAGCGGCCCGCAGAATTCCGCCACCTCCGCAAACTCCGTCTCAATCCGCGATCGGAGATCCGCCGGGGCGGGTCCAATCAGGAGGACCCGCAGCGTCGGGTGCGTGCGGCGCGCCATCTGCGCCGCGGTCAACAGTTCAACGATACCGCGCTCCAAGGTCACGCCGCCGACATACCCCAGGCAAGGCGCTCGTCCGGCCACGAGTTCTACGCGCGGGAGGTCCTGGGCATCCACATAATTGTGAATGATGGTGCTGCACACGCCGAGACCCGCTAGGTGGTCGGCGCCCCCGTCGTGCGCGGTGATGACCGCACTCACATGGGGCAGGCACAAGCGTTCCGCAAGTCGCACCGCCGCCGCCGCCAGCTGCCGAACCCATGGTGACAAGTAGGGCTTCGAGCGCATGTCCGTCTCCGCATCCTCGTGCGCATCGAAAATGACTGGACGGCGGCGCATCAGCCGCAACAGGACCGCGATCGGCATGAGTTCCGGGTCGTGCAAGTGGTATGCGCGCGCACGCTGACGGAGCGCAATCCGGAGCGCCCGCCACGGCTGCACCAGCATGCGGACCACCCGGCGGCGGACGACGGGAAGGGGGATGAGCGTAATGCCGTCGATGACCGCTGGTGCCTGGTCGCTTGGCGCAATCAGACACACTCGATAGCCGGCGTCCCGCAGTACCGCGCACTCTTTGTGGAAGATGCGCACATCGAACGGCCCGTGCACGGTGGTGATGACGCAGATATCGGGACGCGCAGAGGCGTCGGGGCGTTGGCGCGCAGCGCGCGGGGACGGCGAGTCGGGGCGGCCCATGCGGATAGTCAGGTATGATAGCATTCGTTTCGCCGTGACCGACGCAACCCCACGACCGCGTGATGCCCGCATCCGGCTGCTGTCGCTCGTCGGCGCGCGGCCGCAATTCATCAAGGCGGCCATCCTGTCGCGGGTATTTGCGCAGCGGCCCGTAGTGACGGAAGTGCTTATCCATTCCGGCCAGCACTACGACGACAATATGTCGGCGGGGTTCTTTGCGGAACTGCAGTTGCCGCCGCCGCTCGTCAACTTGGAAGTGGGTTCCGGCCCGCACGGCCAGCAGACCGGCCGGATTATGGAACGGTTTGAGCGGGTGGTGATGGAACAGCGCCCAGACGCGATTGTGGTGTATGGCGACACCAACTCAACGCTCGCCGGGGCGCTGGTCGGCGTCAAGCTGCAGATTCCGGTCGCCCATGTCGAAGCCGGCCTGCGCAGTTATCGGTGGGACATCCCGGAAGAGATCAATCGCTGGGTCGTGGACCGCGTCTCGCGCTGGTGTTTCGTCCCAAACGACCGCATCGCCGGCTACCTGTACGCCGAAGGTGTCCGCGGCGCGGTCCATGTCGTGGGCGACGTGATGTATGACCAACTGCTGTACTATCGAGCGGCCCATCCGGGGGACGGAGCCTTGCTGGCGCGTCTCGGCGTGCAGCCGCAGCAGTACCTCCTCGCCACCATCCACCGCCCGTCGAACACGGACGACCGCGAAATGTTACGAATGCTCCTGCGCGTGCTGGGCGACGCCCCGATGCCCGTCGTCTTCCCGATCCACCCCCGCACCCGTCACGCCATCGACGAGAGCGGGGTGACACTCGGGAAGAACATCCGCGCGACGGTACCGGTCGGGTATGGCGATCTGCTCACATTGCAAGCAAGTGCCTGCGGCGTCCTGACCGATTCGGGCGGAGTACAAAAGGAGGCGTATTGGCTGAGCGTGCCATGCCTGACGCTGCGCACCGAGACCGAATGGACGGAAACTGTGGACGCCGGGTGGAACTGGATCACGGGCCTGGAAGAGCAGAGCATCCGTCACGCCATCGCCGAGGTGTGCGAAGGTCGGTTCCCCGCCGCGGAGCATAGAGCGATTCGCTCGCCGCTTTATGGTGACGGACACGCCGCCGAGCGCATGGCTGACATCGTCCTCGCTGACCTGTCCGCCGGCCGGCGGGAATGAAGGTCCTCTATCTCCACCAACTCTTCCTGACCACCGACCACGCCGGCGGCACGCGCAGTTTCGAATTCGCGCGCCGCTTGGTGCGGTGGGGACACGAGGTCACGGTCATCTCTGGCGCCACGCAGTACCTGACCGACGCCCCCGTCGCCGCCAACCGCGGCGCCCGCGTCTTTGAGGAGCGGGTCGAGGGGGTGCGCGTCTTGCGCGTGCCGGCCCTGTTTCCGCATGCCCGCGGCTTTCGGAAGCGCGCCGCCGGCTTCGCCGTTTTCGCTGCTCGCGCGCTCTGGATCGGCCTCTGGTTGCCCCATCACGATGTCCTCTTCGCCACCTCACCGCCGCTCACCATCGCCGTCCCGGGGCTGCTCATCTCTGCGCTGCGACGGACGCCGCTCGTCTTCGAGGTGCGCGACCTGTGGCCCGAGGCCGCCATCGAGGCCGGCCTGTTGCGCCCCGGGCTGTTCGCTCGGCTGCTGGCCTGGCTCTCTCGGACGGCATATCGCCAGTCGCGGGCCGTCGTCACCGTGACCGCCGGCCTGCGCGACGCGCTCACGGACATCGGTGTGCCGGAGAGGAAGCTCCATCTCATCCGGCACGGGGCCGACTTCGAGTTGTTTGCCGGGCTGGGCGATCAACAGAGCGCCCGGCGGGAGCTGGGAGTCGGGGAGCAGTTCGTCGCCATTTATGCGGGCAACATGGGTCGCAATAATGCGCTGGACATCGTCGTGGAGGCGATAGATCTGTTGCGAGACCGCCCGGGGATCGAGGCCTGGCTTCTGGGTGACGGTATGGACCGCGTACGCCTTGAGCAATTGTCGAAGGGCCTGCCGAATCTGCGTCTGATGGCCGCGGTGCCGAAACGGGAGGCGGCGAAATATGTCCTGGCCGCGGATGTCGGGCTCATTTGTCTGCGCGACGGCGGGTTTTCGCATGTCGCCTGCCCAAACAAGTTCGCCGATTACTTGGCCGCCGGCAAGCCCGTGGTCGTGGACTGTCCCGGCGAAGTGGCGAACCTTATCAACGAGCACGATATCGGTGCCTATGCCGGCAAGAATGACCCGCAGCAACTCGCTGACACCCTGGTGCGACTGGCCGGCGACCGACCAGCGCTCCAGCGGATGGGCGCCAATGCCCGCCGACTTGCCGAGACTGTCTTCGACCGCGACCTGCTAGCCCGTCAACTCGAGGCCGTCCTGAAAGCGGCCGCGACATAGGTTCGTGGCTCACACCGCGCCAGCCCCGGCGGCCTGCCGCCTAACCCCTATAATGGGCGCCCTTATGCAGGAGTAGGCATCCGACGCTCGCCCGGCTGGGAGCGTCCATCGGGAGTGCATCAGCGACTGTGTGCGGCATTTGCGGCATCTTTGCCCACGCCAGCGACGAACCCGTCTCCGCCGACTTGCTGAATCGGATGACGGATATCCTGGTGCATCGGGGCCCCGACGACCGCGGTGTGCATTGGACGGCGCGGGTCGGCCTCGGCGTCCGCCGCCTCAGCATCATTGATGTCGCCGGCGGCCATCAGCCGATTTATAACGAGGACCAGTCGCGGTGCCTCGTATACAACGGCGAGGTCTACAACCATGCCGAACTACGCGACGGCCTCGAAGCCAAAGGCCACCAGTTCCGCACCCGCTGCGACACTGAAGTCGTCCTGCACCTGTATGAAGAGTATGGGCCGGGCTGCGTCGAGCAACTGAACGGCGAGTTCGCCTTCGCCATCTGGGACGCCGAGCACGAGCAGCTCTTCCTGGCGCGCGACCGCCTCGGCATCCGGCCGCTCTATTACACTTTCGCCGGTGGCCGCTTCCTGTTCGCCTCCGAAATGAAGGCCATCCTGCTCGACGACGCCGTGCCGCGCCGGGTGAATCCCCAGGCGCTGGCCGACCTGCTGTCGCTCGGCTACATCCTCCCCGGGGCCTCCCTCTTCGAGAATATCCAGCCCCTGCCGCAAGGACATTGGATGACCGTGCGGGCGGGCTCGCAGCGTCTGCAGCAATACTGGGACATCCCCTTCGAGCACGAGGCCGTCGGCCCCGCGCCCAAGCGCCCCCAGGTCTACGCCGACGAACTCCGCGCCCTGCTCACCGACGCCGTGCGGATGCGGCTGATGAGCGATGTGCCACTCGGCGTCTTTCTGAGCGGCGGCGTCGACTCCAGCGGCATCGTCTCGCTCGCGGCCCCCGCGAGCGCCACACCATTGAAAACTTTCGTCAGCCGACAGGTGGAATGGCCGGACTTCGATGAAGCGCCGTTTGCCCGCGCCGTCGCCGACCAGTATCACACGGAGCATCACGAACTCGTCTTCCGCGGCCAGGCGCTGCCGGACGCGCTGCCGCGCCTGTTGTGGCATCTCGATGAGCCGCGGGCCGGACCCGGGGCGCTGCCGCAGATGCAGGTGGCGCAGTTGGCGTCGGAGTTTGTGAAAGTGGGCCTGGGCGGGCAAGGCGGCGACGAAGTCTTCGGCGGCTATGCGCGCTTCGCCCTCTGCCGCTGGCCGCGCACGCTCGCGGCGTATCTGTCCGCGCGCCTCCATCGCCCAGCCGCACGCGACACCGATTCCGGGCCGTCCGTCCCCACGGACAACATGCAGAAGCAACTCGACCGCCGCGCCGTCGGCAGTCTGGCGCGTCACGCCCTTTCGTTTCTGATGCCCAGTCACCAGCGACACTACCAGCACCTTTCCATCGTCCCGCCACGGCTGTTGCCGGGCCTGCTGAATGCCGATGTTGCGGCTGCTTTGGACGGCTACACCACCTACGGGCGCTACCTCGACATCCTGGCGCAGAGTGGCGCCCGCGATCCGCTCAACCGCCTGCTCTACTTCGAAACGAAGACCTACTTGAACGCCCTGCTGATGGTGGACGACCGCACCAGCATGGCGGCGTCGCTCGAAACGCGCCCGCCCTTCCTCGACCACCGCATCGTCGAGTACGCCGCCACCATCCCGTCGGACCTGAAGGTGCATGGCCTCATCAGCAAGTACATCCTGAAACTGGCGCTCGCCCCCGGACTCCCCGACCGAATCGTGAACCGCAAGAAGCAGGGGTTCCCGACCCCATTTGAACACTGGGTGCGCGGCGAGTTGCGCGACTGGGTCTTCGACCATATTCTCGGCCACCGCGCCCGCCAGCGCGGCCTCTTCGACCACCGCACCCTCACCCGTATCGTGCGGGACGAACAACTGCTCGATCCCCGTGTCTGGGAGAGGGCAATCTGGGTATACCTCTGCATAGAACTCTGGGCGCGGCTTTTTCTCGATGGAGACGGCCTGCGCATGCCGCCGACAGTGGCGTCGGCACAGGCCCGGCAGACCGCGCCGTTGAGTCCAGCGGGGCAGGTGGCTCAATGACGATTCGGACTGAAGCCGCGGTGGGAGTCCATGCCCGCCTCTTGAAGCGGCTCGAAGCACACGAGGCGACCGTCGCCGTCATCGGGCTGGGCTATGTCGGGCTCCCCATTTGTCTGGTTCTTGCGCGTCACGAGTTTCCAGTCATCGGGTTCGATATCGACGCCGACAAGGTCGCCCGCGTCAACGCCGGCGAGACCTACATCCGGCACATTCCGAGCGACTCTGTCGCCACCGCCCGCCGCAACGACCGCCTCACTGCCAGCAGCGACTTCTCGCGCTTGGTCGAGGCCGACGCCATCATCATTTGCGTGCCGACCCCGCTGGGCGAACACCGCGAGCCCGACCTCTCCTACATCGTGAAGACGAGCGAGACCATCGCCGAGACCCTGCGCCCCGGTCAGTTGGTGGTCCTCGAAAGCACCACCTATCCCGGC
>Ga0334722_10000341_pt1 | contig 70894 bp, 62 predicted proteins | sample C3_bottom_MG_FD_207210 | JGI IMG/M metagenome (GOLD analysis project Ga0334722, IMG submission 207210) | Sediment microbial communities from Yellowstone Lake, YNP, Wyoming, USA - C3_bottom | ecosystem: Environmental > Aquatic > Freshwater > Lake > Sediment | place: USA: Wyoming | collected...
CTCGCCGTCCACGCTCACCCCGACGTCGGCGGCCGCCTTGAGGAGCGATGCGTGTAGCTTCTCCTCCGAGAAGTCCTCCCTAGCGCCAGACGCCTTGATGACCTTAACGGCCATAAGATCCCCCAATTTCCATATATAGTCTCTTATATTTAAGATAGATGCAGTAGAGTTGAATGGAACTTTTTATCCACCTATATTTCAGGAATCAGTATTCGTTCCCCTCCTCATCCATCGGCAAAGACCATCCTCATCACATCTAAATAAAGCCCCCGTTATTTACGTGGACATAGACTACGGGCTGTTGGCCATAACCATAAGGAACGGGCCTAGGCGCGTGTCGATAATCCCGCCGCCCCCCAGCGAGGCCGAGCGGTGGGTGGGCTTGGGCTTGGCAATAGCCAGATGGGGGTATACCGTCCGGATACTAAATCTCCCCACCTGCAGGGAGTCCACCTTGGAGAAGGCCCTGGCGGGCGTCGAGGGCGTGCCGATCTATCTCAGATATTCCCACGCCTTGGCCTACGTGGGCAGAGGGGCTCTGCTGGAGCCCGAGGAGCCGACGCTTGATGGGTTCAGACGGGAGGCGGAGGCCAACTTGAGATATCTCTTGGACTGGAGGCGCTGTCTGGAGCTCAGGCGGAGGACGGGCGACGTGGACGTCTTGGGCGCGCTGCCGGACGCCCTAGAGGGGCTTAGGATCTGGCTCGCAGAGAGACTTGGCTGAGGGCATTTCGTACACGGCGCCTCTAGCCCTCCTGATTCCGTAGACCTTCCACGAGCCCGGGTTCAATATGCGTTCGTCGATGTTTAGATAGGGCACGTGGCTGTGGCCGTAGATAAGCCAGACGTCTCTGGGTAGACCCAGCTTCTTCTTGGCCAATCTACCGACGGTCCCAGGCCTTATACGGTCTATCACGTAGGCGAGGAAGCCGTCGCCGATCGCCATATCGCCGTGCGTTATGACCATGCGCTCGCCTCTGTAGGTAAGACTTATGGGGCAGTTGCAGGCCAGCACCTCTACCCCGTCTAAGGTATCGACGTAGTGGCCGACGAGGGGGTCGTGGGACGACGAGCTCAGAGACGCCAGCAACATCTTGGGCCTAACCGGTAGGACCGCCAACAGGCGTCTGAACAGCTGGGCGGCTTCCTTTCTCTCCACGCGGCGGTGTTCATCCTCGAAGAGATCCCCCGCTATGGCCAATACGTCAGTCTGGACGCCGGAGAGACATCTCCTGAGCTCTCCTATCAAGGAGCTCCGCGAGCCTATATGTATATCCGACAACACCAGCATGGCGCCGCCTCTCTCGCCTATTTTTAATGCTACAATCTATATAAGCTCTTGATATCTATATACTATGCGAAGGGTCGCGATAGTGGGGGCCGCCGGGAGGGACTTCCACGTGTTCAACACGTTCTTTAGGAACAACGGCGAGTACGAGGTCGTGGCGTTCTTAATGACCCAGATACCTATACCGGGCCGACGATATCCGGGCGAGCTCGCCGGCGATCTCTATCCCAACGGAATCCCCATATACACGTGGAGCGACTACAACAGCCTCTCCGAGCTGGTGCGGAGCCTCCGCGTGGACGAGGTGGTGCTGGCTTACAGCGATCTGCTGTACGACGATGTGGGCCACATAATATCGTCGGTCCTAGGCGCCGGCGCGTCGTTCAGGATATTGGGGCCCAACGATACGTACCTCAACTCGATCAAGCCTGTTTTGGCAGTTCTGGCGACTAGAACCGGCGCAGGTAAATCCACGGTCAGCCGGGCTCTGGCCGGAGAGATAGCCGCCAGAGGGCTTAAGGTGGTCGCTGTGAGGCACCCCATGCCCTACAGAGACCTCGTAGCCAGCGCGGTCGAGCTGTACAGAACTCGGGAGGACCTAGCCAAGATAACCTTCGAGGAGCGGGAGGAGTACGAGCAGTATGTGGATATGGGCATCCCCGTGCTCGCCGGCGTGGACTACGGAAGGGTCTTGAACAGGGCGGAGGAGCTAGGCGACGTCATCCTATGGGATGGGGGAAACAACGACTTCTCGTTCTTCAGGCCGAACTTCGCGGTGGTGGTCGCCGACGCCAGGAGGCCGGGCCACGAGGTGGGGTCGTTCCCCGGCGAGGTCAATCTACGCATTGCCGACATCGTCATAATCACCAAGGTGAGCGACGCCGGGCCGGATAGGGTCAAGGCCGTGGAGGACAACGTAAGGCGCAACAACCGAAGAGCCGCCATCGCAAAAGCCGACCTAGAGGTCTCAATAGAGAAACCAGATGCGGTCAACGGCAGACGCGCCCTAGTCATCGAGGACGCGCCTACCGTCACCCACGGAGGTCTGCCCTACGGAGCCGGATACATAGCCGCACAGAAATACGGAGCTCGGATAGTCGATCCCAGGCCCTTCGCCGTGGGCTCCATAAGGGAGCTCTACGCCAAATACGGCCATATGGGTCCTGTGCTGCCCAGCCTGGGATATACCGATAGGCAGAAGAGGGACCTCGAGGAGACCATCGCCAGAGCCGACGTCGACATAGTTATTATCGGGACGCCGGCGAGAATAGAAGAAGTTATAAAAATAACGAAACCTATTGTAAGGGTTAAATGGGATTTAAAAATACTTGATGGGCCTTCTATAAAAGAAATTGCAGATATGTTTCTTGAGAAAATTAACCAATTTTAATATCGCCTGCCTTTCCTCCTAATAATTTTTCATAGGATTCCGAAATAAACCTGCTGCATTCTATAAGCATGTCATCATATATTTCTTTTAATCCAGCAATTATTATTAATATATTTTTTGTATTTTCATCGACCTTAGTGAGCTCGCTGTCCCTATAGGGGTAGACGTGCAAGACCGTATCGCCGGCGGCGAGTATTATCTGTCCGCTTACCTGGACCGGCTTGCCTCCTATCGGCCTAAAGAGCTCGCCTCTAGACCATCTGAGCTCCAGCGAGTTGCTACCTATTTTGTCTATGTCGTAAAGCCCCACCGGGAGAAGCCACTTTATCGATGCTATGTTCCCTATATCTACCGCCGGGTTTATTCTCGGCAGAGGCTCTCCGCGGAGCACTCTGCGCAATAACGCCTCCTGCGCCGGGCGCTGTTTGGTTGGATCTATTCCTATAACCTTCCAATAGAAATCTCTATATATTCTTATAATTTTATTATTTTTTAAATCATCTATTTTATATTTATTTCTAACTTCATTCTCGACGGACTTTATAAGATCGTCCAGTTCCCTAGGCCTTATCGCGTTGTCTATTCCCCATACGGTTTGATACGCTATCTTGACGCCGGCATCAGATACCAGGTTTTTGATGTCCATAGGGAATTCGGCGATGGGGTTTATTTTCAGTGCGGCGATAGACGGCCATCGAAGGCCTCTAGAAGTTTTTCATCACTTTCAGGGACGCCCGCTGAATGTTCTTTAATTATTTCGCTTATATTTTCGAGGCCCTTGCCTCCTGTGGAGACTAGAGCGCGGCTCTTCACACAGCTTCACAAACTCGCCGGTTTGTCGCCGGCTGAGCGGTTGAGGATAATTGCCTTGATATATCTAGAGTCGGGGGTAGATGCGGCGAGGGAGGCCGCGCGGTTTGCCAACATACCAGCGACGTCGGTGGACCGTAAAGGCCGATGGGCCCTAGTAGAAGGTACAGAGCTGGTGGAGGAGCTGGAAGAAGATGTGGAGGAGCGCGTAGAGCCGCTGGAGGAACCTACGGAGATAATAGAGGAGGAGTACGTAGGTAAGGCGGCCCTCAGAAGGATGGCGCCATGGAGCTGGAGCTCATAGCGTATAAATACGGTAAATATCTAGGCGGAATATATATAGATAGAGTTATCGATGCGCTACATAGAGATAGCGCCCACGAGGCCGTCAAGAGAATTCTGGGGATAGACCAAGTTGATGCTGGAGACGACCGGTCGGCCGAATGCCTCAGGGCCAGGGCGTTTCTCGAATACTACAGGTCCGAGCTGGCGAGGTTGAGGGGCCTCTACGGGGAGCTACGCTCAAGCGGCGTATCGCCCTCGGACCTAGCCGCGCTCGCTAGGAGAATCCGCGAGGCGAGGCGTCTCGCGAAGTTCTACAGGGATCTCTCGAGGGAGTGCTCGCCGCAGGTCAGTGACATCAACGGTCAGCGGTAGAATCCGCTCATCAAGTGCCCAGCTCCCAGCTGGATATATACTTTCTCTGTTCCTCTGTCAATTTATCTATCTCGACGCCCATGGCCTCGAGCTTGAGCCGCGCCACCTCTACGTCCAGCTCGTCGGGTAGCTTATATACGCCTATCTCCAATCTGTTTTTAGCTAGATACTCGACGGCGAGCGCTTGATTGGCGAACGACATGTCCATTACCTCGCTGGGGTGGCCCTCCGCCGCCACCAAGTTGGCGAGCCTCCCCTCGCCTACTAGGTACACCTTCCTGCCTGTAGGCAGCTCGTACTCGTCGAGATAAGGCCTTATGGTCCTCTTGGATCTGGCGATCCTCTCAAGGCCCTCCACGTCCACCTCCACGTTGAAATGGCCGGCGTTGGCTAGAATCGCGCCGTCCTTCATCTTCAAGATGTCGTCCAGATCTATCACGCGTATATCGCCGGTCGCCGTTATGAACACATCGCCGATCTCGGCAGCCTGCGACATGGGCATGACCTCAAAGCCGTCGAACAAGGCCTCGAGAGCCCTTATGGGGCTGACCTCCGTGACTATGACCCTCCGGGCCCCCAGCCCCTTGGCCCTCGCGGCTATCCCCCTCCCAACCCAGCCGTAGCCCGCCACGACGACGACCTTCCCCGCTATCAGCGCATTGGTGGCCCTCATTATGCCGTCCCAGGTCGACTGGCCCGTGCCGTACCGGTTGTCGAATAGATATTTGGTATACGATTCGTTGACGGCTATTATTGGGTACAACAATTTCCCCTCCCTATGTAGAGCCCTCAGCCTAATCACCCCCGTTGTGGTCTCCTCCGTGCCTCCCCTTATCCTCCCCGCGATCTTGGCGAGATCGGCCCCCCCAGCCGTCTCGGCCACATAGTCGAGAGTCCTATCGGCCAGCCCATGGGCCAGCTTGTGCAGAGACGTCGTTAGGTCGGCTCCATCGTCCATGGTCAAATCGGGGCTGTGGGATATGGCGAAACCTATCGCGTTGTAGTACTCGCGCTCGTTCATGCCCCTCCAGGCATAGACGCCTATCCCCTCCTCGGCGAGAGCGGCCGCCACCTCGTCTTGAGTCGAGAGGGGGTTCGAGGGTATCAAGACCACCTTGGCGCCTCCGGCCGCCAGAGTTCTCGCCAACACCGCCGTCTCCTTGGTCACGTGGAGAGATGCGGCTATGGTCAATCCAGCCAGCGGCTTCTCGCGCTCGAATCTGGAGCGTATTTTCATCAAAACGGGCATGTTCCGCTCGGCCCAGTAGATCTGGTGCCTGCCTCTAGGCGCCAGAGCTAAGTCCTTGACTTTATGCTCCATCGCCGGGCTAGACGACTATGCTGGCGAGATTGGCTATGCTGGGCCACCGAAGCGCCGCCTCCATCGCCACAGGTCCCCTTATCTCTGTGCCCTTTGGATCGCCTTCAGGCGTTATCAGAACCACCGCGTTGTCCTCAAAGGCCACCCAAGTCCCGTCGGGCCTTCTGAAGGGCCTCCTCTGCCTCACGACTATCGCCCTGAAGACCTGCCTTCTCAGCTCCGGCTTGCCCTCCTTAACTATGACGACGACCATATCACCGACGCCCGCCCCCTTGACCCTTCTGTGGGTGCCCTTGGCTATATGGCCCACCAAGCCTATGACTTTAACCAGCTTGGCGCCGGAATTATCGGCGACGGGGACCTCGCTGTTGAGAAAGAGGCCCGGCGTGACGTGGAATCGATAGCCGGCGCCTACTTGTCTCTTTCCGCCCCTCTTGGCCATGGGAGGGTCGATCCGAGAGTTTTTTAATTTATTTCAGTGAGACGTGCGGTGATGCGACGCGTTGGTGTCTGAACGGTGATATACGACGGACGGGCTGACTAGAGCTGGCGCTTCCAGCTGAGCTGAATCCCCACGTTAGAAGACAGCTTTATCTTGGTCTTATTGCCTACCAACATGCTCGGCATATCCACCGCGGGCTCCCTCCCGCCGAAGTAGAAGTATAGATAGCCCAGATCGAGGGGCTGTACGCCTAGGCTCCACGACGTGGCGTAGTCGACCTCGCCGCAGTTGTCGCCATATATCGTCAAGCCCCAATACCTCTGAAACCCCTTGACGGGTCCGTCTCCCTCCACCACGAACTTGCCATCTATCACGCAGACGAAGTTCCTCTCCATCCTGTAGATATCAGCTATATACTTATAGAGAGGCCTAAAGCCCTCGTAAAGGTTCTGCGAGTCCTTGGGATCTATCGCGTTGAGCGCCGCGGTGGGCATGCTGAGGTAGAGAATCACTTGGGAGTGGCTGACGGGCATCGCCAACGCTATCTTCATCAAGGACTCGTCGAAGACTTGAGGCAACGCCTTGACTTGCACCTTGCGCCCAGTCGGCGAGGTGAGCTCCACCTTCTCCTTGGCATTTCCCTGAACTTGTATTATTTTTGCCTTGTATTTACTTGCAAGCTTTTCTAGTCCTAATATCTTTACTGCTTTTTCAAAATAGCTTTTAGACATGGAGAAAGTTATAGATACGTCGCGCCCCTGCAACCTCTCCAGAATCGCCTCTATCATCTCCGGGCGGGGGTTGGAGGGGGCCGGGATATAGCTGTGGACCGCCAGCAATATCAACGCGTCTTTCCTCTCTATCTCGGGAGGCGCGTCTGGCCCCAGGGCAGCTATCACGAGAAACCCAAAATCCCCACTAATATATTTTTAAAAGCCGTGGCGGTATGGAAGCTCCGGCTTGACGATCTCCCTCAGCACCGCCGTGGCGTAGCTCCCTCTAGGCATGTCGAAGGAGAGCTTGGCCGCGCCGCCCGAGAGATCCGCGAGGATCCAGGCCGGAGACGCGAAGGCGCGTCTGTACGAGCCGACGGCCCCCACCCTGGCCAGCGCGAAGTCCCTCAGCTCGAGGCCCTCCTCGCTCAATACCCTCCTCAAGTAGTCCCTCGCCTTGCTCTCGGGTACTATAAGCCCCAGGCCCGGCACCGGCAGAACCGGCTGACCGCCGCCGACTCTCGACGCGGGGACTGGATAGCCCGCCTCGAGGACCAGGTCGTCCTCGGCGACTCCCAGAGGGCCGTCGGCAAGCCTGAGGCTCAATATTCTGTTGAAGAGATACGCCTGGTACGCCTCGACGAATATCTTGAGAATACTATAGGGCACAGCCATTATGGCATTCCACAAGTTCTCGCCTGAGGCAAGCGCCTTGAGCAGGCGTCTCTCCTCCAACAGAGATTTGGGCATCCTGGACAGCGCAGCCGAGTAGTCGCCTCTACACGCCAGCTCGCGCGCCTCTCTGGCGGCGGGCGACTCCGCCTCGAAGGTTCTACAGAACATGACGCGGAGGAACTCGTCGGGGTCCCTACGCACCAAGGCCCTCCCCAACAGATGCGAGACGGGCCTAACCGTGCCGAACCTCTGATAGCCGTAGTAGTTGGGCAGAGGGACTGCCTTCAAGGCATCTAGGGCCTCCGCGGCGCATTCGATATCTACGTCGCGTATAACCAAGGTGAATCTGTTGCCGACTATTCTCGACGGCGATATGGGGGAATCGGCGTACCACGCGGCTCTGTACTCTACGCCGGGAATTTTCGGCAGATCCTCCGGCCTTACCCCAAAGAGGGATATTATCTGGGACGCCACAGCCCTCGCGTCCTTGATTCCGCCTATGCCTATATCGCCTCTCCTCAGCCCTAGGGATCTCCTCAAGCTCTCCACGAGCTTTAAGGTATCGACGCCGCGTTTGACCACATGTACCCACAGCCAAGGCCCCGGCCTCCCCTTAATCCCGCCGAAGCCCGACACAGAGACCACCAGGCCCCCCTCCAGGACCTCTTCAACTATGAAGTCCTCCGGCGTCCTCTTTATAGCGCCGCCGCAGGGACGTGTGTCCGTGACGTACCACTCCAAGCCCAGAGATTCGTCGAACTGCGGCGCTTTTTTCATCGGTCTCGATACGGCAGTATTTAAAATGGAGATGTAGAAGCTCCAGTGGCTAGAGTCTGGCTGGGGCCCGCCGGCATTCCGAAATACGTGAGAAAGGCTAGGGACACCGTCGAGGGTATTAGAGCCGTCAAGGAGCTGGGCCTCAACGCCATGGAGGTCGAGTTCGTCCAAGGCGTCAGGATGGGCGCCGAGGCCGCCAGCAGGGCCGGCGAGGTCGCGAGGGAGCTTGGCGTGAAGCTCTCGGTACACGCCCCCTATTTCATAAACCTATGTTCCGAAGAGGCCGAGAAGGTCGAGGCCTCCATGAAGCGGCTGTGGGACTCGATCGACAGAGCGCACAGGATGGGTGCTTGGATAGTCGTGGTCCACGCCGCCTATTACGGCGGGCTAGGGCCCGACAGGTGCTACGAAGCCGTCAAGGAGCGGCTGGGAGAGCTTGCCGACAAGATGTCTGAGGAGGGCATAGACGACGTGGTCATAGGCGTCGAGATAACTGCGAGGAATAACCAGTTCGGCAGCGTCGAGGAGGCCTTCGGGCTCGCCAAGGAGCTCAAGAGGGTTAAGCCTGTGGTGGACTGGGGCCATCTCTTCGCCAGAAACGGCGGAGCCGTAGACTACGGAGGCGTGTTGGACCTCTGGCGCACGACCTTCGGGGATGAGCACATGCATACCCACTTCACCTCAGTCAAGTACAGAAACGGCAGATATGTCGACGAGCACGAGCCGATATCCGCCAACACGCCCCCGTTCGAGCCGCTCGCCGAGGAGCTCGGCAAGAGGGATATGGCGATAACGCTGATATGCGAATCGCCGTTGTTGGACCAAGACGCCCTCTTGATGAAGGAGATCCTTGAAAAACACGGCGTAGAGCTCGCCCGGTGAAGACCTCGCTGACAGTCATAGATCTATACGCGTCGGCGAGGGAGATCGCGGGCTTGGTGGGGAGGCGCGTAGAGAATATATATACAGTATCCTCTGGATATCTATTTAAGTTCTCCGGGGGCATATATCTAATAGTTAACGAGGCACGGGCCTCGCTCACTGGGATGATCGGCGAGCGCGACTCCAGGGGGGCCGAGACCTTGAGGGGGCTCATACGCGACGAGAAGCTCACCGACGTCTACCTGCCGAGGTTCGACAAGGTGCTCGTCCTCAAATTCGGCGGCGTTGAGCTGATAGCGGAGCTCCTGAAGCCCTTCAACCTGATAGCCGTGAGGGACGGGAGGGTGGTCTGGCTGTACCGCCGCTATAGGGGCAAGGACCGCGAGGTCAAGGCCGGCGCGCCCTACACGCCTCCGCCGATGCCCTACGTAGATCCTCTGGCTAAAGCCGAGGAGGCCGTGGAGGTCTTGAGGAAGGCGCATGACGTCAAGAAGGCGCTGTCGAGGGAGCTCGGCCTAGGCCCTGAGGTGGCTGAGGAGGTCTACGCCAGATCTTCAGGCGATGCCGAGAACGCCTTGAGGGCGCTTCGGGATCTCGTCGAGGAGGTCTCGAGAGGTCAGCTGAGGCCCACGGTATACATAGCCGGCGGCGTCCCCGTCACCGTGGCGCCTGTTAAGTATATCTCGATCAAGGCGGACCTCGAGGAGGAATACGATGCGTTCTGGAAAGCCTTAGATAGATATTTCGCCGATGTCGAGCTCAGGAAGGCCGTGGAGCTCAAGACGGCGGGGCTCAAGGCCAAGAAGGCCAAGCTGGAGCAATCCATAGCCAAGCTGAGGAGCGAGATACAGGAGTACAGGAGAAGAAGCGAGGAGCTCTATTCGCTGGCCAAGACGTTGCTCTCGCTTAAGTACGAGCTAGAGGAGGCGATTCAAATGGTGCTCCGCAATGAGTCAAGGGAGTCAAGTATACGTATATTAGACGTAAACAGAGCCAACAGAGAAATAACCGCGGAGTATTCAGGCCAGCGCTTCAAGCTGAGGCTCGATAGGCCGGTGGGCAGGCAGATAGAGGATATGTTCGAGGAGGCTAAGGACTACGCCAGGAAGGCCGCCAAGGCCGAGGAGGTCCTCAAGAGGCTGGAGGAGGAGCTGGCGCAAGTCGAGGGGGAACACGCCGAGGCCGAGAGGGAGGTGATGGAGCGCATGAGGAGGGCGGCCGAGCGGGCGTGGTTCGAGAAGTTCAGGTGGTTCCTGGCCCTCGGCCGGGTGCCCGCCATAGGGGGGAGAGACGCCTCGCAGAACGAGGCGGCTGTTCGCCGATACCTGAAGGAGGACTATCTGTTTTTCCACGCAGACGTGCCGGGGGCCTCGGCCGTAGTGGCCAAGCCGACTCAAGACGAGGCGGCTCTTCTCGAGCTGGCCCAGTTCGCGGCTTCCTACAGCAGGGCCTGGAGGGCGGGGATCCACGCCGTTGATGTATTCTACGTATCTGGGAGACAGGTCAGCAAGCAACCGCCGTCGGGGGAATATCTGGCGAGAGGTAGCTTCATGATATACGGCTCCAAGAACTACATACGGCACGTGAGGCTGGAGCTGGCGGTGGGGGTTAGGGACGACGGAGGCGTGAGGCGCGTGGTCGCAGCGCCGCCTAAGTCGATAGCGGCTCTGGCGGAGAGGTACGTGGTAATCACGCCGGGCTCCGGCGAGAAGAGCAGAGTCGCCAAGGAGATCGCGAGAAGATGGAAGGCGGAGCAGCTGGTCGACGATCTAATTGCTGCGTTGCCCGGGCCGTCGGCCATCGGCGAATGGGGCTCGGGCCAGCCCATCGGCTGGGACGAGATAAAGGCCGCGTTCTCCACGTGGTGACTTGTCTCCGCAAAGGCGAGGCAACTCCCAGTTGCGTCGCCGTAGATGCCATGCTCGGCTGGCTCGCCAGATGGTTGAGGATAATCGGCGTCGACGCCAGGTACGGTGATCGGCCCGACGACGAGCTCGCCGAGACTCCCTGCCTTTTGGTCACCAGAGATAGGGAGCTCTTCAGAAGGCGCAGAGGACCCGCCGTGTTGCTGCTCACGGAAGACCACGTCGCCTGGATATCTGCGTTGATACGCGCGCTAGGCGTAGAGCCGTTCAGGAGGACCCGATGCCCCAAGTGCAACGCCGAACTCGTAGAGATCCCCTGCGCCGAGGCCGAGAGGAGAGTCGGCCATCCCGTGCGCTCCCCGAGATGTTGGGCCTGCCCCAACTGCGGCTCTATATACTGGGAAGGCTCGCACTGGCGCGGCATCAAGAAAGTAGTCGACGAGGCGCTCAGGAAGCCCGTGGACTGCCCGGAGACCCACTAACGACAAATCCATATGCCCGAAGAGGCCCAGCCGCCGACAACGCCCTCGGCTGGGGACCCCCGCGGGAAGATTGGACGGACGACGACTATAGAGCCCATGGCGCCGGGGGTGGGATTTCTGGGCGGCTCGGCCTGAACCCACGCCCCCTTGCGGGGACGGACTCTCTGGCCTACTCCAGGCCCGCGCCTTGGGCCGCTCGGCCACCCCGGCTGTTACCTCCAGCCCAGCGGTATTTAATTTTTGTCCCGGCGGGAAAAACTTTTATGCGCATGCGGTATGGGCTATCGGCGGGGGTGCCCGAGCCAGGTCAAAGGGGCAGGATGGGGGCAGAAAGCCCCCAGGCCACGCTCAAGACCCTGTGGCGTAGGCCTACGTGGGTTCAGGCGACGCCGCCCACAAATCCCACCCCCCGCATCCACTGGCTCTTTCCGGTTTCTGTCTAGTCCAACTGGACATATGTAGCCAATTCCGCATGTCGGCTGTGCGGCATGTCGGCTCCATAGCCGGCTAAGCTCGACGCGCTCGATCCGATATCGGCCTGGCCGTCTCCGTTCGTATCTCTATCCCATGGCCGCCGGCCGAAGACGCCGACCTCCAGCGGCTTTCTGCACGGAATCGTCGATTTCATGCGGCGCGAGGCGCTCTGCGCTAACGACATCGGCTTCGAGGAGACGGCAAGGCGAGCCCACGGGCCGGGAGAATACTGGGACTTTGTTATTATAATAAGCTTGTCTAGTCTTCCGTGATAGCTGTCGTCTACCGCGGCGATTTGGCCGACATAGCTAAAAGGCTGAGGTCGTTGCTGGGCGCCTCGGAGCTGGACTGCTCGGCGGATCGGCCCGACTTGACCGTAATCGTGGGGGGCGACGGCACGCTCCTGGAGGCCATCCACAAGCATCCCTGCGTGCTGGACTCCTTGGTCGTCCACATAGGGGGTGGGCGTATAAACTTCTATAGAACTACGAGGATCGGCGAGATGGCCCTCGAGGAGATCGCTAGGAGGATCCTCGCGAGGGATATGAACGTGGTGGAGTTGCCGACGATAGACGCAGGCGGTTGCACCGCTGTTAACGAGGTGGTGATCCGCAACGTCGACTATAGGAAGCTGTTGTCCTTCAGGATCACGGGCGCCGCGCCGATAATAAGCGGCCGCGCCGACGGCGTCATAGTCTCCACGCCCCAAGGGTCGCCCGGCTACGCCGTGTCGGCATGGGGCCCCGTGGTGGACTACAGGCTGGAGGCCTTCGTCATATCCTTCATAGTTCCCTACACCCTCTACCTAAGGCCACTGGTGGTGCCGCAGGAGCCCCTCGAGATATCGACGGCCCAGGAGGCCGAGCTGACCTGCGACGGCTACGGCGGGCTTCGCGGCAGATCGTTCTCTATACGTAGAGGCGCGAGGCGGCTGAGGCTGGCCGTCTTCGGCGAGTACGACTACTACGACAGAGTGCTTTCCAGGCTCTTGTCGCCATGAGCTGTTACGTCCTGGACGCCAGCGCTTTTTTCCACGGGCGGGATATGAGGGCCTTTCAAGGCCGTCTCCTGACGACCAGGCAGATCCTCGAGGAGCTTAGGGACCCCCGGGCGCAGGTCGCGCTGGAGATCCTCGGCGTGGAGATCGTCGATGTCGACGAGAGGAGGATAGAGGAGCTGGCCAAGAAGGCGTCCGGCCTCAGCGGGGCCGACCTCTCGGCATTGGCGCTTGCCCTCGAGACGGGCTGCGTCCTTCTGACCGACGACGTGGCGTTGGCCAAAGCGGCTAGGAGATTCGGCGTCAAGGCCAAGGGCTTCTATTTCGTCAGATAGGCGTCCGCCATACATGCAACATTATGTAGGCCGCGGCGGCCGCCGCCAGAGGTATGGCCAGATTGTCCTCTACGCCGTAGGCCTCGGCCACAGCCACAAATGCGGTTATCACCAGCGAAGTCAGAGGCCCGTAGCCCGCCGCGATGAATACGGCCAGGGTGGGCACGGCGCCGCCGAGCATCCCCTCAACCGTGGCGTTGACGGCCGGCAGTCTATGTCTGCCTAGAACGGATCCGACCAGCGCCGAGAAGCTGTCGTAGACTGCGAGGCCCACCACGGCCGGCAGAAGCCCCACCGGGCCGAAGATGTTGTAGGATATGAGGACGCCCACAGCCCCCATCAAGAGGCCCAGATAGCCGCCGCGTTTCTCGTAGTCCCTCTCGGCGGCCTCTATGGCCCTCTCTATGGAGCCCAACAAGGCGTCGTACTGCACCTTCAGATCCGCCCGCCCCACGGGCACCAATTTATCCAAGCTCGCGAAGACGTCCTCCAAGCTCCTGAAGACGTCCCGCCTTAGGTCGAGGAGTATCTGCGGCCGTTTGACCTGTATAGAGTATAGAAAGCCGGCGGCTAGGGCCAGGGCGGCGTAGTACACTGCCGGCTCGATTTTGGCGAAGAGGGGGACGGCCAAGAGGACGGCGCCAGCTATATGGAACGACTTCCTCACCAAAAGCCCCCTGATGTCCATACTACTGGACTATCCGGCGGCTTTTAAATCGTATTACGTCAGGCCGTCGGGCCTCACCTCGACCTCAACCCTAACCACCACCCCGTCCCTCAGCCTCGACACGAGATCTCTGGGCAGATCGGCCGCCGCCCCGTCTGCCCCGACCGCCAGAGTTGAGTCGTCCACATGGTTGCTCCTCCTGACGACAAGCCTGTAGGGGCTTGTGGGCATGGCCAGCGGAGTCCTCCCCGTGATTGCGTACCCCATCCCTCCGGCCTCCACGACGATTCTGACGGTCCCCGGCCTTATCAGAGCCTCCAGCAGATCTCCGGCCAGCTCGGGCCCCGCCTTGTCGGCGCAACAGGCGATTATGCAGTCGCCTCTCCGCGTGACGTAGGGGTCCTTAGTTATTTCGAGCGTCCGCCTGTTCGTAGCGGTGATGTTCACATGTCCTCTGGCTAGGATCACATCGCTTGGCGCCCTCCTCCTCAGCACCCTGTTGAGGCGGTCCGTGGCTGCCACAGATCCAGATGCAATGATTAATAATATTCATCTCGGCCTGGAAGAAGCGGTAGGTCACGGGTTCGCCAAGAACTTGCCCGACAGCCCGCAAGCCTCTGCCGCCGATGGCGTGAAGGGGACGCGCGGACTCGGCCGTGTCGCGAACAAATGTTGTATTCAATAAGAATCAGAGCCTCACCGCCGCGTCTCCTCGAGCCACCTCCTTATGGCCTTTGCGAGCTCCGCGAAGCGGGCGAAGCCCTCCAGGTGTTCTCTGTAGCACACGATATCTATCCTGCCGTCGCTCCTCCGGTGTATCCTCGGCTTCTTGCCCGTGAGGGCCTCCACGAGGGCTGAGAACCTCTCTGCGTCCGCCTCCCGGCCGCCGGGGGCATCGGCCCTAGCTGTGGCGAATCCAAAGGCTTCGTTGTCTTTTCCATATCTGCCGAACGCCATCGTGTAGTCGCCCCTTACGCGGTCGACCTCGGCCGTTATGGTAATCCTCAGGAGGGTCCTGCCGCTCCAACTCCTCTCAAGCTCGGCCCCTCCGCCTATGACGCTTACGACGTGCCTCCTGCCCTCGATTAAGACCTCAGCCCCCTTTATGTCTGTAAGCCTCAGAGAGCCCACCTCCCTACCCCTCTTCACGATCTCCTCGGCTTTTCTATACACGTCGTCGCCCTCCTCCCCGGCCCTCTGGAGTATATACTCCACGAACTCGGCCGCGAGCCTCCGCTGCTCTTCGGAGCCGTGTACGGAGAGCCACGCGGCGCGCTCAAGGCCCTCCCTAAGGATCGAGACGTAGCCCTCCCCTCTGCCCTCCGGCATCTTGACGGCGAAATGGCGACTCTCCTCAAGGCCCATGGCCCTAAGCCGCTGAACCTCCCGCTCTATGCCCTCGGGGTCGGTGGAGCGGTATCTGACCTCAAGCGAGCCGCTACGCGCCAGCCTCACGAGATACCTAGGCCAGCCCTCCCTCACCGTGCGCCCCCTCTCCAGCTTCTCCAGCCAGCGCTCCGCCCTGCCCGCATCCACCCACCCGTTCTCGGCGGCCTTCCTGACAATCTCGGCGATGGCGTCCCTAAGCTCCTTGCGGCCCGCCGCCAGCCCGTCGGTGGTGGCTCTGACCCGCCATACGCCTCCGCCGCCCACTCTCTCCACCTCCGCGCCGACGCCCGCAAGCCTCAAGAGGCGCGCCGCGAGCTCGACGCGGCTCCGATCCGTCGATTGGAATTGGAGCACGATAGCATCTCTGCGTAGATAGACGTTGAACTTGACGTCGACGCCGCCCTCCGATATGGTCAGATCCGCGGCGACGCGTCCTCTTGGAGTCAGCCTTATGCTCCCCTCGTCGAGACGCACCTCCACCTTGGCCGCCTCCACGAAACCATCGAACTTGGGGCTTAAGTACCCACCGCCGGCGGAGGGCGCGGAGACGGCCAACAGGCGCTTAAACCTCACGGCATCTTCGCCGGTTGCGGCTATGTCGTAATATCTGCCCTCGCCCACATACGTCCGCACGCCGAATCTCAGATCCTCGGGCAGGAGCTCGTTGAGCAGATGCAGCGCGGCGAGGCGCAGGAGCGCGGCCCCTCCTCCAAGCTCACCTCCGACGGCCAGCTCGACCTCCCTCGACTCCACCGTGCCGTCCCCCGCTATCGCCGTGGCGTACATCTCGCCGAACCACAGCAGGGCCTCCCTCCTATCGAACTTACCCCTAAGCGCCTTGTCCAGCATGATCAGCTCAAGGGCTGGGGCGACGAACTTCCTGGCCACCGCGTCCCTCGCGCAGTCCCTCGCCAAGCAGTACATATCGCTTAGGGCGAAGTCCACGACGCCCCAGACCTCCTCCCTAGCCCTCCCCACATCCTCCTTGAGGGCGCTGGCCAGCTCCTTGGCCAAGTTTTCGATGCGCTCCTCTGCACGTTTCTTCTGCCCCTCAGCGTAGTAGATGATCAGTTTGGCCAGTCTCTCGGCGTATTCGCCCCTTATCCTACCGTCGCTCAAGGCCTCCACCGCCCTCGACAGCCTCTCGACTCTCTCCTTACGCCATTTGTCGTCGTCTAACCCCTTCCTCGCCTCGGCGAAGTGGGCGAAGAGGGCAAGCTCGCCAAGCATCCTCCTCGCGCGCCCCTCCCTCTCCGCATTGCTCGCCCCCTCGGAGCCTATCCAGGGCTTCAACTTGTCGGCCAGCTCCTTAACCCTTTCAAGGACCCGGCTCCAGCCTATGGCGTCAACGAGGTCCCGCCAGCTCTTGACGGTGCGGCCGAGGAGAGGCTTTAGCTCCTTGCTCTCCCCGGCGATGATGCGGTCGAGGACCTCCCTGCGCCAGTACATAGTGACATCGAACTTGATGCCCTTCTCCGTGACGTCGGCTTTGCCTCCGCTCGACTCCTCCTTGCCGAGGAGGGCGATGTACCAGGCCAACTGCCAAGGATGGGCGGTGGCGGCCACTATCTGCCCTCTGGAGAACGACACGTCCGTGGCAAGCCACTCCAGCGTCTGCCGTATCTTCCTGATCCCCGAGAGGTCCGGCGCCGCCCTCCTCGCCTCCTCCATGAAGCGCCTCAGCTCCTCCTCGCTGGCCTTGGAGCGCGGTACTCCCTCCACCATCAGCGTGTCTAAATACGACTCGACGCCGCCGTGGGCCTTGAAAATATCGAAGCCTCCCTCGACGCGCCTGAACTTGAGGTCGGCCTCGTCCGCTCTGCCCAGGAGGTAGCGGAGGAGAGCGGAGGCGGCCCTGTCCTCCCAGCCTGCGGCCCCCTTAGGCGAGCGGGATGGATCCACCGCCTCGCCGCGGTTGCCGGCGATGTCACAAGCCTTCTTGTAGGCGCCCCCCGGCGTCGAGATCACTATGTCGGCCAGAGCGCCCTCCCCAGCCAGCAGCATAGCCGCGTGCCCGTATATCCCGCCCCTGGCGATGGAGAGAAGGGCGGCGTAGGCCTTGGTCCCCATGTTGGCGTCGGAGTAGTCCGAAAGCCTCCTGTGGCTGGCTTCAGCCAGCCCCTCCGCCCTCTTCAGGTCCACCTCCAGGGGGGGCTTGAGCCTCCCATAGAGATCGCTCCGCGAGTAGGACGCCAGCACGCCGTTGAGCTCCCTCCTCAACTCCTCAGCCGCCTCCTCAAGTCTCCTCTGCGCCTCGCGGAGCTTCCCAATCTCGCCGGCCGTCATTGCGAACTCTTGCTTCTCGGCCAGGCCCCTCGCCCAGCGGTACAGCTCGGCCCATTCCCTATAGGCCTCCGCGCTCCTCACAAGCGCCTTGTAGAGGGCCAGCGCCGCGACCACGGCGGCGTCCTTCTCCGCCTCGCCCTCCACCGACCTCAACGCCTCCCTCAGCTCCGCGAGAGGCTTGGGCAGACTTCTGAATTCGGCCAGCTTAAGATACGGCCTCTCGCCCCTCAGAGGAGCCTTGAGGATCCCGTCGATAGTCCTCTCGTCCATCCTCCACTTCATGTACCTCTCGGCCAGGGCTCTGAACCTCTCCGCCGCCCTCTCGCCCGCGTCGGCGAGCCCGGCGAAGAGCGGCAGGCCGGCCGCCGCGTAGGCCAGCCTATGGAGCTCGATAAGGCCCCACAGGTTCATCGCCGCAGAGGCCGCCACCAGCCCGGCCGCCACCGCGGCGGCCAGGAAGAGGTACGCCTTCTGGGCATCTATCCAAGCCAGAACCCTCGCGATGGTCTCCGTGAAGAGCTCCGCCAGCCTCTCCGCCGCCACCCTGGCTCTCTCGAAGACGTCCCTTGCCGCCTCGTAGAGGGCCCTCGCCGCCCTCCGGACGTACTCGACGGCCTCCCTGAACTGACCAGCGTCCGCCAGCGCTATGGCCGAGGCCACTGAGGAGACCACGGCGTCCGAGTACAGCCCGTGGTAGGCCGAGTAGGCAGCCGCCGCGGAGAGGCCGGCGAACGCCGTCGCTCTAAGCGCCCTCTCCACCGCCGAGATGCCCTCCAGAGCCTGCCTCCTGTACCTCTCGCCCGCCCTAGCCAGAACGTCGAGGATCTCCAGCACGAACTGCTTCACGCGGTGCTCGGCGTCGGGGATGCCCGCCTCCTCGGCCCTCCTCACCGCCTCCCTTATGGTGGGCTCGATGCGCGCGTAAAGCCTCTCGCCGTCCCTCGTCCGGTACCCCTCGAAGAAGTAGAGAAGCGCATCGCGTACGTGCCTCGCGGCGTCGGGGGACGCCATCAGGAGGCCGAAGTGGCTGAGTACGTCGCCGGCCGCCTCGGCCAGTATGTGGGCGAATTCGGGCTCCCCTGCGGCCGCCCTCTCCAGCCTCGCCTTCACCCTCGCTATAGCGAAGTCGTGGGCGCTGAAGGCCGCCTCCCTGTCGAGGACGGCGCCGAACCTCCCCACGAGGTAGGACGTCTCGTCGGCCGCCCCATCCGGGATCACGTCGGCTATAGGCGCCCTCGGCCTCCCGGGCTCCGCCCACCCCAAGCCGCGCTCCTCGGCCGCCGCCTCACTTCCGGCCTCCCGCCCTAAACCGCGTACAGCCGGCTCGACGGCCTCGGCCAGCTGAGGCTTAACCTCCCGCCTCAAGCCTCGCCCCTCTACGGTTTGTACGAACTGCCTCACCGCCTCGGGTTCCGCGCGCCCAGCCGCCTCGGGCTCGGCCGCCTCAACCGGCTTCATGGCCTCGGCCCTCTGGGGAGGCGGCGGGAAGAGTTCCTCGTACTTGAGGTCGGCGCCCATGAAGGCGTTGAAGAGGTCGAGCGTCCTCCTCGCGGCGGAGGGCTTCCTGGGCTGGTACGGCTCGGCCAGCCCCTCGAACCACATGTTCACTGCTGTTATCCACGCGGCCCTGAACTCGGGCCAGCCCTCCTCGTCCCCCACCAGCCGGTACATGAAGGCCGGCGTAAGCTCGCGGAGGAGCCACGGCGTAGAGATGACGTCCGCCACCTCCTCCTTGGCCTTGAGCTCCCTCCCCGCCCCGCTCCTCAGGTAGGACTCGAACTCGTCCGCAAGCCTGAAGGCGAGCCACGTCAGATACAGCTCGTCGTGCCTCTCCCAAAGCCTCCCGTAGGGCTCTCCGTACCTCCTCCTGAGGTACTCAAGGGCGTCCCTGGCCCTAGGCCGGTCGAACTCGTAAACGACCTGCCACACAGTCCTGTTGAGGCGGGCGTCGTACAGCTCCCTCACTATCTTCCTCATGCCGTCGTGGTCCCTTGCGCGCAGGGCCTTGCCGAACCTCGACAAGGGCTCCTCGATCGAGAGCCTGTCTATGGAGTAGGCCGCGATCTGCTCGCCGTCCCTGGCCGGCAGTCTATCCCTGAGGACGAACCAGATGAAGGGCTCCGGCGCTGGCCACTCCGCCGGCCTAATGTAGGCGAAGCCCTCGGGCGCTCCGTCAACGAGCTCGGTTATAGCTCTCTCAACCGCCGAGAGGTCGAAGCCGCGGGGGGCAACGACGTATGCCGTCCTCCACTCCTTGGGGACGCCCTCCTCGAAGGAGGCGGGCCGCTTGATCTGCCTCACCTCCCACCCCGCCTCGCCCGCCCTTCTGGCCAGCCCCTCGTCCTCCGTCCAGTAGGCCACGTACGGCTCTATCCTTCCGCGCCAGCCGCCCCGCATATAGGCCTCGATGTGCTCTCCCGGCACCGTCGAGAGGGCCAGGAGGAGGGCCCTCTCCGCCGCCTCCCTGCCCATCCTGAGGCCGGAGCCGCGGGCGTAGCGCCTCATGGCCTCGTGGAGCTCGCCCACCGCGTCCTCGAGCTTGTCGCTCTCGACAAAGCGCTCCGCCGCCCTAGCTCCATACGCCGCCAGAAGGCCGTCCACCGCCCTTGCCAGCTCGTCCGTGGGGGCCTCGCCCCTCTGAACCCTCCTGGCCGCCTCGACCACTTGTCTGACGCGCTCCCCGAGGTCTCCCCACTCGCCGTTCGCCGTGAAGACCTTGGCGAGGGCGTCCTCAAGGGCCGCCAGGTCCGCGGCGACGTCCCTCCTCGCAACGATGCCGATGCCCTTTAGGGCCCTGCGCAGGACCTCCCCCGCCGCCTCCTCCTCCCTCCTCGCCACGGCCTCCCTCACGGCCTGGGGCAGGGAGTTCCATCTCTCTTCGAGGGGCCTCGCCCAATACCGCGCGTACTCCCTAAGCGCCCTCTTCCTGGCCTCGCGGGCCGCGAGGGCCATCCATCTGGATATGGGGTCGGGGCCGGCCTCCTTCGCCATTTCGCCCAGGGCGAGGGCCGCCTCGGGGGAGAACTTGGCGATCGCGTCTACGGCGGATAGATACTCCCTCCTCGCCGCGGCGTACTCCTCGTAGGCGGGCCTGGCCCTCTCCTCCACGGCCTTCATCACGGCCTCGGGGGAATCGCCCTCGACGTCGAATCCAAGGGCCTTGAGGGCCCTCTTCAGCTCTTCGAGGGCCGTGAGGGCCTCCTCCCTGCTGCCCGCCCTGAGGGCCCTGAGGAGGGCCTGCCTGGCCCTCTCCACCTCCTTCCTTGCGTACCGCTCATCTCCTTTCATCAGCGCCAGGTAGACGGCCGCCCTCTCGGCGGCATCCCTCAGTTTGCCGTAGTAGGTCGCGAAGATGTCTCTGACTGCCTTCGGCACGGCCTCCTCGGCCCTCGACCTACGGGGGGCCTGGGGGACGGCCCCCTCGAAGAACTGCCCCGCTCCCTCCAGGCGGTAGCCCAGCTCCATGGGCCTTCCCTTGTCTGCGAGGACCCTCTCGAACTCCGCGTAGACCCTCTCGGCGTCCATTACCCTCACCGCCATCCCGCCCAGCTCCCTGGCCAGCTCGTCCGCCCAGCTCGCCACGCGCCTCACGTCCACGGCCCTGACCATCCTCTCGGCGACCTCCTGGGGATCCCCGGCGAATGCCCTTGCCGTGAGGCCGAAGTACCTCACGGCCACCTCGCGGACGTCACGCTCCTTTACGAAGTTGCGGATCTCGGCCACGTGCGCCCTGTACCTGGCGCGGGCGTCCGCCAGATGCCTCTCCGCCTTCTCGCGGGCCGCCTCCAGCTCCTCCCTGGCCCTTCTAGACAGCTCCTCCCGCGTCCCGGGATCCGCGGCCCTCTCCGCCTCCCTCAGAAGGGCCTCCGCCCTCCTCTCGGCGCCTCTCAGATACGTCTGCACGAGGCGGATCTCCTCGTAGGCCGCCCTCGCGCGCAGCACCGAGGCCAGTAGCCTCAGCCCCTCCGCCTCGGCCCTAAGCCCCTCGGCCGCCTCCCCGCCGGCCTGCGAGAGCAACTGCTCGGCGCGGGCCCTCGCCAGCTCGGCCGCCTTCTCGTAGAGCTGGACCTTGGCGCCCCTTATGGTCATCTCGGCCAGCTCCCTGAAGGGCCTCCCCTCTCCCCTGTAATAGGCCTTGAGGCCCCTCGCCACCGCCTCCCTGCTGAAGTCCCCCAGCCAGCCCATCATCTTCCGGGCGTAGCTGAAGCCGCCCGTAATGCTCACCGGCGCCCCGGCCTTGGCCGGGCTGGTCCTGGAGTGCTCGAAGGCGGCGTTCAGGTACGGGCCGTAGTCGGCGAAGAGGCCGTACCACCTCGCGTACGTCGGCCGGAGCAGGTCGTGGCCCAGCCTGTCCACGACGTACGAGTACAGAGGCGCCCTGACGAGGGCCCTGACCCTCTCCTCGTCGATTAGGCACCTCACTTCATCGTATAGGGGAGACTCCCCGAAGGCCCTAGCCGCCGAGCGTGCCTCAGGCGCCTCCCGCCTGATGACGCGGCGGCCCTCCAGGAGGTCCCTGACGAAGAAGAAATCTTCCCCGAACCTTCTGAATACGGCCGAGGTCTCCTGTAGGACCTCTTGGCGTAGCCTCTCGGCCTCCGCCGCGAGTCTCTCGACGGCTTGAGGCGCCAGCCTCAGCTCCTCGGCCCTCTCCAGCATGTGCAGGACGCGGCGGTACTCGACGGCCTTGCGCAGAGCGTCCACCGCCTCCTCCCCGACCCTAAACCCGGCGAGGTATCTGGCGTAGTCCGGCAGAAGGACAACGTCCGGCCTAATCCTGACCGCCTCGGCCGCGCTCAGCCTCTGCTCCCTCATCAGGGAGGCCCTATGCGCCACCGCCTCCCACGGCGCCTCCTCCACGCGCCTCGCGGCCGGCCTCTCGGCCCACGCCCTCAGCGCTATTTCGCCCTCCTCGGCGCCCCTAGCCCCCAGCGCTATGCCTCTGGCGAGGCCGGCTATCTTCAGCGTTGGGATGTACTCCTCTATCCTCCACCTCACCACCTCGGCCGCTATCTGCCTCGGGTCGTACCTCGTGGGCGCCACGGCGTAGTGCGCCTCCAGGTACCTCTCGGCGCTCCTAAGGGCCTTCACGGCGAGGCCGAGGTCCATAAGCGCCAGGTGCTTGACGACGTCCTCGGCGGAGGCGTCCCTAGGGATCTGCGGCGCCTTGCCCTCAGAGAGCCTCTGGAGGGACTCGTTGAGGGCCGAGACCAGCCTAGCCCTCGGCGCCTTGTCTATCACGGCGAAGTGCCTAAGCGCCTCCTCAAGGCGCTCGACGGCCTTTTTGGCCTCCTCGGCGATTTCAGCCCTCCCCTCCGCGGGGAGATCGCCTGAGAAGTACCTCCTAAGCGCCTCGTACCGCCTCCCGAACTCGTCGATAAACCTGCGGAGGTCTTCGTGGCCCTTCTCGGCGGCTTCGAGCATTATCTGCCTCGCCTTTTCGAGCTCCTCTCCGGCCTCTACGTAGTAGCGGGAGGTAGCGTACTCGGCCATATGCCTCCTGAGCTCCCGGACGTAGGACTGCGCCGCCGCCCTCAAGTTGAGCAAAGCCTCCGCCTCCTCCGGCTTGATCCTGCCCTCCGCCTCGAGCCTGGCGACCGCGTGCGGGTCGAGGCGCAGGAGAGACCGCCACGCGAACGGGAGGCGGTCCAGCCTCCACCAGAAGAGGTAGTATGAGAGGGAGTGGCGCGTCATCTCCACCTTCTCCTGTATCTCGGCGTCTATCCTCGGCGAGAGCTCCCTCACGGCCTGGACGATGTTGTCCGCCCTCAGAGCCTCCTTGACGCGTCTAGCCATCTCCAGCGCCCTCCGCCTCTCCTCCTCCCGCCTGCGCTCCAGGTTCCGCATCCACTCCACGTCCGCCCTCTCCTCCACGGCCCGCCTTATCCGCTCCAGGGCCTCCCTCCTCCACTTGACGTCGATCTCCTCCCGTATCTGCTCCGCCGGGTCCTTCACGGCGATGTCCCTCCTGCGCTTCACGTACTCCCTGTAGTACTCCCTCAGGTCCGGGCTTCTGATCCGCCTCAGCGCCGGTATTCGCGAGGCGGCGAGGGCGTGCGCCCTTGCGGCGATCCTCACGGAGGCCCTCATGAAGGGCCTCCTCACGGCCCTCCAGACCCCCGCGGGCGTCTTGACGCCCACCGTGAGCCTCACCGGCAACCAGTAGGTCCACTCCTGCACCGCGCCGGTCGCGAAGCGCCAGAGGAAGTAGCTCGGCGAAGGGAACTCGAAGAGGGACGCGAGGAGCTCGAAGGCCGCGACCACCGCGAAGATCGATACGAACAGGGTCTGGAATACGCGGGTTATCAAGCCGGCCGCCACGGATACGGGGGACAGCATTCTGGAGACGTCCCAAAGCGCGACGCCGACGGCCCTGTCCACGGGCGGCATGGCCATGCCGGGGCCGTAGTAGGGCGCGTAGGGGAGGGCGCGGTTGTCCCAGGGCACGTCCCAGCCGCCTGCATACGGCGCCAGGGCGGCCGGAGGAGGCGGAGGCGGGCTGTTGAACATGGCCTTGAAGTATTCGGCGAGGCCGCGGTACTGCCCAGCCACTCTGGAGTCCCCCAGGGCGTATCTAGCGACCCACCACTCCACGGCCGGGGTGAGGGCAAGGGAGCCGTTGACCGCGGCGGAGCCGCGCCAGTCGTACGCGACGCATGCGACGAGGAAGTTCTCCGCCCGGTAGGAGCCCGGCGCCGTGTAGTACATGGGCACTACGGCCGGGGCCCTGTCCAGCGACTCCAGAAGGGCCCGGCCGCTCGCCGCAACGGCCCTGAGGACCGGGTCCCCCTGCGTCGAGGCGAAGGCCGCGAATCCGCTGTAGTTGGCCCACCCGAGGACGGCCCTGGTGAAGTTCCTGAGGACCACCTGGCTGAAGTAGTCGTCCCTAAGGAGCGCCGTGAGGTTCCCCTCGGCCGCCGGCACGGCCCGCCAGTCCGGCGTGGAGGCGGGCACGGTGAACGCGGAGCAGTAGAACTGCGACTCCGCCCCCTCCACGTAGGCCGCCGACGTCGAGTTGTCCCAGAGGACGCCGGGGAGGGCGCCGCCGCTGGGCTTCACCGCAACGACGCCGCCCTGCATCCACCAGAACCCATAAAGAATGCGGGTCCTAGGCGCCACGTTGTAGACGTAGATGGTCTTGTAGACGTGCCTGTCCTCTATCGTGCATGTGGCGTTGGGGGGAGGGGTCGGCCCGTCCCACGGCCCGTGCTCGCTCCACACCGAGATGTCCCAGCTCCTCTCCACGACGGGTATCTGCGCCGTGTAGTTCTCGGGCTCCTTCACGACCCAGGGCCTTCCGTATATCACGGCGGATACGTTGTATAGGATCTGCGTGTCCGCCTCCTGGGCGCTGTAGGCGTCCCACCACCGCCTGCTTGAGGTGTAGGTCTTATTCCCTTGGGTCCATGTACAAACCTCCCTCCACGTGTAGAGAGGTATCGTCCTGTTTAGATGTAGGGAGGCCTTGGGGAGGGAGAAGTTGAAGTAGTCGGCGACGCCGCCCGCGACGGGATCCACGGCGCTCTTCCGGCCCGTCAGGAGGGAGAAGTTGTAGAGGCCTGCCCTGATCGTCGTGTCCAGGACGGCGCAGCCCGACCTATTCCCCAGGGCGTTGATGCACGTCTCGTTGCCCGGCCCGGACAGCCAGCCCCACACCCCGTCCCAGGCCTTGGCGACGCCTCCGTCCACGGGGCCGTGCTCGCCCAGGGCCGTGTACCTGATGTCGACGCTTAGGAGGCGCCAGAAGGGGGGCGGTCTCACGTCGACGAAGTAGCTCCTGTAGCCCAGGGACGCCGCGAATCTGCATGCGCGCTCCGCGGTCCGGTTCAGCCACTCGCCCACGTCGGGCGGAGGCGGGCTGCCGCCTCTGGAGGCCTCCTCAGCCGCCAGCCGGTATATGTCGGGAAGGCCCTCCCTCTCCACGCAGGAGCCGTTCTGCGGCGCTGGCGCCGGGAAGTCGAGCCAGTCCAGGACGGCGTAGGCCCTCCACGTCTTGTTGCCGTACGCCACGGGCGCGACGGAGCCGGTCGTCGCGGCGACCCAGTCCGACCCGTTGAAGACGGCCCTCGCCGACCTGCCCAGACCCAGTATCCCCTCCACCACGTCCTCCGGCGGCGTCGCCGATGCGTTCACCACCCACCGCATCCCCTGGGCCAGATAGGCCGGGCTCGGCTGGACGAAGGTGTTGTTGTACCTGGCCAGGTAGAGGACGTCGGGGGCGCCCTCCACCACCAGCAGGGGCGGAGGGGAGGAGCCCGCCGCGTTCTGGGCGATCCGCTCGCCCCAGGCCGCGGTGGCGTTGCCCCACTGCGCCGCGTCCACGGCTAGGGGCGACAGGTAGTACCCCGTATACGACAGCAGTACGGCGAGGAGCGCGAAGGCGGCCAGGAGGCCTCCCAACGCCCTGGTGCGGCCCGTGGTCAGGGCCAGCGCGGACAGCGAGAGGAGGGGCACGGCGAGGCGCCTCGCGAGATCCGCCATCGCGTCGAAGAGGTGGTACACCATGCCCATGGACGTGGCCGCGTTGTACATAGTGAGGAGGAGGCCCATGACGGGGTCGAACCTGGAGAGGCCCGCGGCCCACTCGGCGATCGCCGCCCCCTGGCCGCCGGGGACGACCGTCAGGAGCACGGACACGATCACGTCCTTGAACGCCGCGGCGTACACCGCGGCGGCCATGGCCTGTTGGAAGGTCTCCACGGCCGTCATGGCGGCGTGGATCGCCGCGTAGTTCCTGTCGAGGGCGTCCTGGAGGGAGGGGGCGGGGGCGATGTACCAGAGGTACTCCCCCTGCCTGGGCTCGAAGACGCCGGCGGGCATCGGGGCGCCGAACCACGCGGCCACGGCCGAGACCGCCGCGGGCACCAAGATCATGGCCGCTACGGCCGCCATCACGGGGTGGGTCCACCTGGGGTCCCCCCTGATGAGCATCAGGGCAGCGGCGAGGACGGCCGAGGCGAGCACCACCGGGTCCGGCGCTATCTCGATCATTCCACGGCGAAGTGCGCCCCCACCTCGTCGAATATGCGGGAGAAGGCGTACGTAAGCGCCGACGTCGTCAGGCCTATCAGGCCGAGGACCACCATGGCCTTGACGGCGTCCCAGACGGGCCCCACGTCGCCGATCAGGTTCTGCCAGGTCATCTGGACGGGCGGCGCCGTCCTGTAGGCGACCTCGGCCCCCAGCGCCAGGACCACCGGCACGACGGCGCCTATGGCCATGAGCCAAGCGCCGAGGTTCCTGGTCCTCTCGTACGTCACGAGGACGGCCCCCACCGGCAGGAAGGCGGTCCACGTCTTGGCCAGGACGGCGGCTGCGGCGTAGATGGGCGCCGTCACCAGTACGTTGCCCAGCACCGTCGCGGCCACGGACATGACGTTGGCTATGGCCATGCTCCAGCTCTGCGTCCACGGCGTGAGGCCCGTGCCGAAGACGGCCCAGAAGAAGGCCGTGAGGGAGCTCTCCGCGTCGTGGAAATATCTGGCGTATAGGGCCGACGCGTTGTCGAGGGCCGCCTGCATTGCGTCTCCGAACCGCTGGGCGTCGCCCACGGCGCTGAGGAGGGCCCCCGCCTGCGACCCGCCGATGCCGGTCAGGCTCAGATATGCGTCTACGCCCAGCAGGAGGAGGTGGGGGACCGCCATGGCGAGCCCGAAGAGGACGCCCGCGATGACCACCTTCTCGAAGCCCTCGGCCGCCTTGGCCTTGCCCTCCCGCCCCCCTAGGAGCCAATGCCCAGCGTAGTAGAGCGCCTGCGCCGAGAGGACGGCTACGCCGGAGAGGGTTAGGGGATCTAGAAAAACGGGGGGCTGGGACATCCGGCTAGATGGCCTTCATTATGGCGTTGAACAGATCCACGAGGGGCTTGCTTACCACCTTCGCGAAGAGGGTCCAGGCGGTCTGGGTGCTGAAGTTCCCGCTGATGGCCGAGGCGGCCGCCATGATGCCGTAGAATATGAAGAACAGCACGGCCAGCCCTATCGCTATGTCCTTCATGCGCTCCACCGCGTCCCACATGGAGCCGAGGCGCTGGAAGCGCGTGGGCGCTATGTAGGCCACGGCTATGTGGAATATGGCTATCCCCACGGCGGCCCAGAACATAATGCCGAACACGTCCACAACCAGCCCCAGCCCGCCCACGGTCCAGCTCTCGACCTGGCCGACGACGGCGGCGGCGTTGCCCGCGGTGGCGTTGGAGGTCTGCGCGTGCGCGAGCGCCGCGGCCAGAGCCAGCGCAAGGGCCATCGTAACCGCAGCCCTCTTCGCCTTCGATTCCCCGCCCCCCTTGCCCTTAGCCACCGGCTTGTTCGTGGGCGGCATGCCGTCGAATACTCGGCCGGCCGGAAAAACCCTACATGCCCCGATCCGGCGGACGCCTCCAGCCGCCGGCGGCTGGAGGCATCCGGCGTGGGCCAAGCCCGTCTATCCCTCTGGAGCCTTCGGGATGCCGCCTCTCGGGGGACGTCCGTCTCCTCGGCTCTGGAGCCCCGTGGAGCCTCTCCCCCTCGCCCGCGTCCCATACCTCTCCCACCGCCTCCTAACGGCCCCGGCAAGCCCGTGCTCCAGCCCTCGAGGCGCCTCCTCGGCCTCGCGTCTGAGGGATCGGGCCGGCGGCCCGGGACGGCGCTATGTAGGATATATAGCGCTAGGCGCGTACGGCCTGGCCGTAGACGAGCCTCTCCATGCGCCTGACGGACCTGCGGGGGAGCACCGCCTCGTAGAGCCGTCGCATAACGCCGAGCTCGCCCTCCATCTCCGCCTCTATCTTCATCGCGACGCCCCACGGGGCCCTCGCCACCTCCACAAACTCGGCGCGGCAGAGCGGCACGCACCAGTAGAGGGAGCTGTCGAGCTCCTCCAGCGGCCTCCTCCCCGCCAGCACGTCGAGGAATAGGGGGAGGGCGTCGTGTATGCCTATGAGGGGCCCGCCGTAGATGTCGATCTTCGCCCAGTGCCGCCTCCCCAGCTCCGTAACCTCTGTGTAGAGCCGGAGCTCGCCCAAGAGGGACCCGTCCGGCGTAAACAGGTCGAAGCGCTCAGATCTGGCCATACCTAACGAGCCCGCCCCTCCCTGGAGAGGTGGGGCACGCCCGGCTCCTCCGCGCCTCCGGCAAGGCGGAAGCCCTCGGGCGCCTCCCCGACTCCGTAGACCACCACGTCCATACCACCCAGCCGGGTTTGGATAAGCCCTAAGCCCGCGTAGCCCTCCAGAACTTCCCATGCCGAAAGATCGGCGCGGCTCGCCCCTCGCCGCGCTCGGCATCGCAGAACGTCGACGGGCGGTACAGGCAGTCGCGCCAGTCGGGTCTGCCGCTCATGCCGCCTCCTTCAGGGCGGGCTCCAGGGGTATCTTGACGTGGTATTTTATCTGGCGCGGCGACAGCTCCAGCACGCCCATGGCGTAGGGCTTGCTTCCGGCGACGGCGGCGGCGCCGCCCACCGTCTCGCGGGGCGTCGTCGCGCTGATCAGATACTGCACGTCGTCTCTGTCCAGCTGGAGCACCTTGGCGCTGCGATCAAGGGCGCGGAGGGTCCCTCCCAGCTGGAGGACGAAGCCGGCGGACTTGATTATGTCGTCGGGGATGTGGTCGGCCAGCTGGGCGATGATCCACAGGGCGAATCCGTACTTCCTCCCGCCCATGGAGAACTGCCGTATGAGCGAAAGGACGGCGTTGGTGACCACGCCGCCCTCGGTGACTCTGGCCGAGTGCATGAGGAGGGCCGCCTCGTCCACGATGATCACGGTCTCCACCCTCTCGGCGAAGGGCCTCCCGCCCTGCTGCGCCAAATACCAGAGGAGTATCAGCGAGACGAAGAAGGCCTGGGCCGCCGCGTCGTGCTTCAGCGGGCGCAGGTCCCACACCACGTTCTCGGGGGGAGCCGCCTCCTTCACGGCCTTGACCCCGGCGGCCTGCGCCACGGTCTCGGCCGCGGCCTTGGGGTCCACGGAGGCGGATCCGTCCGCGCCGGGCAGCATCAGGCCGAACTCCGCGAGGAGCATGCGGAAGTACCTGTTGTCCCTCAGAGGGCCGAGGGGCGGCACGAGCCGAGGCACCTCGAAGACCTCCGCCCCTATCAGCTTGGCCAGCGCGACGTAGTCCCCGTGGGGGTCGATCACGACCAGCCTTATGTCCTTATGCTTGGCCAGCCGCGCGGCCAGGGTGCCGACCGTCCACGACTTGCCCATGCCCGAAGGGCCCAGGATGACCGCGTGGGCCACAGGCATGGAGTCTATATCTACATCGACGGGCCTCCCGAACTTGTCGACGCCCACCAGGAGCTTCCTCCCCGACGACATCAGCTTCCCGCCGTAGAAGATCGGGATCCTGGCTAGGTCGTGGCTTAAGGCCTTGGTCATGTAGGCCGGGTTGGGCGTCCAGAAGAGGACGCTCGCCAGGGGGTCTCTGCGGATCTCCAGCTGGGTGGCCAAGTCCTGCGAGCCGAAGACCTGCATGTAGATGGGCCTCTCGTCGTACTTCAGCATCCTTTCTAGGAGCTGGGAGGCCTTGTGCAGCTTGACCACCACGCTCCTCTTCTCGACGGGGCTTTCATACGCCTTGCCGAACTCCCTCTCCACGCTCCTCTCCGGCCTCGGCGCGAAGGCCACCGCCCACTTCTCCATCTTGGCTATTGCTGACGCCTCGGCCGACGCGTAGAGCTCCAGGGTCTGCCTCGACGTCCCTATGTCGCGCTTGGTGGACACGGCCTCGACCGACAGGAACAGCTCCGCCTCGCGATACCACCTGCGGATATGGTGGGCGTGGTAGAGCAGTATGAGGGCCACTGCGAGGAACGCAGGGTCGAGGGGCGCGAGGGCGAGGGGCGCCGCGGCGGCGTAGTAGAGCCAGCGCCGCGGCCTGATCCTGCCGGACAGCCAGAGGTCCCTGTGGAGGACGAAGTAGGTCCTCAGCACCGACTCCACATGCGATATGCGGGACTCGTCCGGGATCCTCGTGGAGTAGCGTATGTAGCGCTCGTCGCCGAGCTGGATGACCGAGATGAACTCGTGGCTCTTGAGGGCGAGGGAGGCGTACATCTCGTGGATGGTCTGGGCCGCCGATATGCCGAACTCGGAACGGGTCGGCTCGGCCTTCCACAGGACGTGGTACAGCCTGCGGCGGGGGTCGTAGGCGGCTGGGTACTGCCCTATCTGGACCTTCTCCCTATACGGCTCAAGGGGCCATTTGAAGCCGTATATCCAGAGGAGGAGCCACCTGCCCCAGAGGTACGCCGCGGCGACCGCGATAAGGGCCGTGACGGGGTGCCGGTAGAGAGATACGGCGAAGGCGGCGAGGGCGATGTAGATGTAGGCGTGGGGCCTCCTCATCTCCTCATCAGCCTGGCGACCTCCTCCCTCTTGCCTTGATACAGCAGCGTGACCAGCATCTCCACGTCGGCGTCAATCCTCACGGCCTCCCTCACGAGCTTGAGGTCGTCCTCCCTACCCTCCAGCTTTAGGTACGCCAGCATGCGGTAGCAGCCGCGGACGTCCGTGCAGTGCTCGGCGATGTGCCAGAGGTCCCTGAACAGAGGCCTCACCTTATACATCCGGAGCACATCCTCAACGCCGAGCTCCACGTACTCCAGCTCCCACTCCCCGTACAGCTTTTCGGCCCTGACTATGTCGCGGAACCTGCGCGCCGCCTCCCTCGCCCTGCGCCGCTCCCTCAACATGCGGCAGGCCTCCGCGACCTCTTCCCTTATCCTGTGGCGGATCTCCAGAAGCCTCATCTCCTGACTTGTCTCGCAACCTCGCCCATGAGCCGGAGGAACGCCCTCTTCCACCTGCCTAACGACCGCGCCTTGGGGTGGTGGGGCAGTATGGCGGGCGTCAGCCTCTGATAGGCCCTGGCCACCGCCGGCGAGTAGGGCAGGACGGCGGCCGAGTTGGCCAGCCCCTTGTATCTGCCCAGGTCGACCCCCTCGGCCATGTTCACGGCGAGGATGCTGTGGGCGGCGTCGGCCTTGAACTCGCCGACGAACTCGAGGCCGGGCGGGTCTGAGACGATAACCGCCACGTCCAGCCGGGGCGTCTTGGCCATGGGCGGGAGGTCTATCACGGCTATGGACACCTTCATCTTCTCCAGGGCGCGCAACGCCGGATCCAGCGCGTCGGGGGAGCGGGTGACGGCCACGGGTATGTCCTCCCTCCCCGCATGGACGCCGGGCTGGACCCCCGCCGCCAGGAGGAGGGAGGCCATGGGCACGGGCGAGGCGTCGATGAGGCCGGCGGTCGCCGCTACGGCGTTTAGGTACAGGACCGCGGAGGAGGCAAGCGTGGTCTTGCCGGTCCCGCCCTTGACGAAGCAGAACCCTATCTTCATCATGTTCTTGATGGGGTCGGCGCCGTCTCGAGGCGCGGCCCTCCACCGCGCCGGAGCGCCTCTAGCAACACCCGGCCTATGTAGGAGGCCGGCCTCCGCGCCGCGTCGTCGGACGTCGCCGAGAGCCGCATAGAGCGCCTCCTCCGCCCCACGTCGAGCGCCACCCGCCGAGGCTGAGGCGCAGATGATTTGGACGCGTCCGCGGCCTGGAGCGCGGCTTGAGGGGCCGGCTGATGCGCGGCCTGGGCCTGCGCGGCCCGTCTGCCGGCCTCGTTGAGGCCGTCTACCTCTCTGCCGGCCGGTATCCGGATCCCCTTCTCGACATCCAACACACGCCTCCCGCTCGGCCGAGAGGAAAAACCTTGCCCGGCCTCCACTGCCCCTGTCGTCGCAGAGCCCTCCACGGCCCTACATGCGGGTCCTCGGGCGCGGTCCTGCGGATCGCGTGGGGGCCGCGTCCTGGCCGGGGCGGAGGGCCCGCCGGGCGCGTCACCCCCTCTCCAGGTACTTGTAGAAAAGCCTCCTGGCGGCCCTCGCGGCGTCTTCCCGCGAGGCGTACTCGCCGCCCAGCATCGCCCTCAGCTCCCTCAGCACGTTGCTCACCCGGCGCATGACCGACCCGTCCTCCCTGAAGCGCCCGACCTCCCGGACCAAGGCGGGCCTGATCCTCACGAGCCCTCCCCGGCCCCTCGAGAGCGAGGAGTAGAGCATCGCCGAGAAGCAGAGCTCCACGTGGGCCTTGAAGTAGGCCGCGTCCCCGCACAGAGACGCCTCGCAGAGCTCCGGCCGCTCGCCGTAGGAGGCGCCCAGGCACCCGGCCTCAGGCCCGCGCGCCGGCACGGCCCCCCAGGACGCACCTCTCCCACTCCTCGAGCCTCCCGCCGCCGAGGAGCCCGGCCGCCCAGCACCGCACGGCCTCGAAGTCGACCTCCGCGGCCCGGCCGCAGCCGCCCGCCTCGAGGCCAAGCATCCCGAAGAGACAGCGCAGGGCGGCGTCGAGCCCCACCCGCCGAGGCGCCGACCCGGAGGCCGGCCCCTCCTGCGGCGGCGGAGCGGCGGGCCCGGCGATCGCCCTCCTCAAGGGCCTCTCGGCCCTCCTTCTCTCGCAGTAGTCGGCGAAGTCGGGCCTCCCGCAGAGGCCCACGGCCTCCACCACCGAGACGTCGAACTGAGGCGTGAAGAAGTCGAAGATCCTCTTGCCGTAGTCCACGAGGGCCTCCACGGCCCTCCGGGCGGACGGGAACTCCCGGTAGAAGGTCACGGAGACGCACCGCTCCGCCGGCGCCACCTTGCCCAAGGCGAACCACTGCCCCTCGGCCTTGGCGGCGAGGTAGACCACGGGCTTGGGCTCCCCGCCGCACACGGCGCCGCCGTCCTCCAGCGCGGCCCTCCTCACCACCCACACGGCGTCGGCGGGAGGGAGGCCGCGCGCCATCCTCCAGCCCCCGCCGAGGATCTGGGCCACCCTATCCGGCTCCCCCCACGCCATGGCCGGCCAGAGGCCTGGGCGCTGCGGCTACAGGCCGGCGGGCGGCCCGCTTTACGTGTATACAAAACGGCGGAGTCCCCCCGCCCCTCGTAGCGGGGAGGCGCGGCGGGGCCTCCGCTACGGAGGGCGGCTCCGGGCCGCCGTGTTGTATATATGTAGAGAGGCTCATCCCCCCTTCTGTAGCTCGGCGGCCTCCAGTCTCCCCATCTCGGCGTCTATGTGCGCCATCCTCCTGGTCGCGATCCAGTAGGCGAACTCAGCCAGCGTGAGGTTCCTCCTGCGGCCGCGCCTCGGGTTCCGCGTGTTGGCGAGCCAGAGGGGGCCCCTCGCGCCGAGCAGGTCGAGGACTGCCTGCGGGAACACCCTTCTGAGGTAGGCGTGGGGGTGGCCGACCGAGCGGGGGATGGGCAGATCCGGGGCGTTCTTGCGCCAGGCCTCCCAGGGCCCTCTGCCGTAGGTGCCGAACAGGGACAGGAGGAAGCAGGGGGAGACGAAGACGCGGGCCCCCACCTCCTCGGGGACGTCGAGGAGGGGAGGCCTGAGCCTCGCCCCCATGGGGACCAGGCCGGACTCCACGTAGCGGTTGAGCTCCTCGGCGTGGGGCCCCGCGAATCTGACTGGCCGGGGCTCCGCGAGGGCGGGCCTCACCGCGTGGGGGTTTTGGAAGAAGGCCGAGAGGACGTCCTCGGCGTCCCTCACGCCGAGCCTCCGCCTGAGGAGGGGCACAAGCGGTCCGTACAGCCTCTCGAAGTCCTCCACATCCCAATGCAGGAAGCCGCAGACATCGCCCACGACCCTCACCTCCACGGCACAAGGTACGCACCCACTAAAAAACGCGCTAGTTATGCCGGAAAAGTGGAGAGAGACACCTCCCAAAAACTTCCCCCACGGCGGCTATAGTTTCAGCGGGGACTCTCCACTGCGGCCCCGATCACCCGTGGAGATATTAGGCCGGGAGGCGTTCCCCGCGTGTTCGTGCGGCTCGGCGACGTGGTCAGGGCGTTGAGGGCGCTTGAGGCGAGGGGCGGGTCGGCGCACCTCGCGCTGTTCGAGCGCACGTGGGGCCACTACGCATACGCCGCCCTGGGCCTGGCGCTGGAGTGGGGGCTGGCTGAGAGGAGGGGCGACGTCTACCGGCTGTCGGGGAGGGGCAGGAGGCTCCTCCGCGAGCTCGACGGATGCCCCATAGAGGCGAGGGCCGCGAGGGGGAGGCTACTGCTGGAGACGCCGTTCGGCGAATACTCCGCGGAGCCCGCAGCGGCCTGCTGTCCATCGCCTACAAGCTGGCGGAGGCATGCCGCGGGAGGCCGCAGGAGGTGCATAGGAGAATCGTGGAGGAGGCCGCGAAGGCGATAGAGAGGGCGCCCGGGCTCGAGAGGTGGCTATACCCGCCGCCTGCGACGAGATGAAGCGGTTTGAGGCCCGCGGCCATGCCCGGCCGCGGGAGGCGCCGCTAGATGTGGTAGTAGTACAGCTTCAGCAGGGCCATCCTGCACCCCTCGCTGTTTAGGTCGCCGCAGTTCTCGTAGACGGCGCGGAAAAGCCGCCGAAGTAGGGGCCCCTTAGTCCACGCGGAGCCCCACAGGCCGTGCAGCCTAACCGCGTCGGCCCTACCCTCCACAGCCGCCAGCAACATGAAGGCGAGCTGTGCTTGAGAGTGTATAGGTGCCAGGACTTCCACTAGGGTTCTCCCGTCCGCCTTATTCAGCAAGGGACGCGCCTCCGGCGCCTCGCTTTCTATTTCCGATTTCAATCTCTCGGCGGCTTCTTGATTGCCTGCGGCGGCCGCCACGATGATATCGCAGAGTTCGGCCTTGGGTGGTTGGGCGTTGAATAATTCGTCGCATTCCTTATGGGCTTTGTCCTTCTGCAGGCGGCCAGCCAGCATCGATAAAGCTGGCCGAAACTCCGGTGAAAGCCGTGGCCCAAACACATCCACGACCTCTTCCTGTCTCGCCCCCTCCCCCACGCCGAAAAGCCTAAGCATAAGCCGAGCAGTCACGGAGACCCGTGGGTCGTAGTCCAGCAACCGCCGTAGCTCTTTCAGCAGATCCTCCGCCCTCTCCCTATCGCCGGAGGCCGCCAGGTAGACCAGACACTCGCCGAGTCTGAAGGCCGCCGTCGCTAAATAGTCGGCGGTTAGTTCACGGTGTTCCTCCGCCTCCTCACACAGATCCCGGAAGCCCTCAGCTCTCTCGAGAAGCTCTCCCCAGCTCCCCGCGGCGAGGACGCGGGCCCGTAGAGCAGAACCGCGGGCGGTGAGGTAGTTTCCCCATTGCTCCAGTTTTCTGGATATCTCTGCCGCCTTTTCGAACTCCCCTGCGGCCTCTTCCAGCTTCCCCGCGTCCAGCTCGCCCTTCTCGTCAAGGGCGTGTTTCAGCTTGTAGCGGGCCAGCTCAGCCGTGAACCAAGACCTCAAATTCCCGAACGCTCTCCAGGCGTCGCCTGTGGGGCTCCGCGTTGCCACCCACTCGGCGAAGTCCGCGTCGCTTTCCGCGATTTTTCCCAGCTCGTCCGGACGGGCCGCCGCCTCCTCCAGCGCGCTCCTCACGGCCTCGGCCTCCCCTACGAGGTCACCTAGGCCGCAGTGCCTCCGCACAAACGGCGCCAAGGCGTCGCTATCCAGAGCCACGGCCAGCACCCGTGCCCCAGCCGCGGTACTGAACAGGCGTTGCGCCGAGAGGCCGCCATTCGGCGCCGCCGCGGCGCCGCGGTTTCTAACTTTGTCGTACAGCCGGCACATATCAGCCACCGCGTCCTTGAGGCGATCCCGGATGTGTTCCGAGTGTTTTGTCAGCAGGTTTGAGTAGACGGCGACAGCATCCACCAGAGGCCAGCGGCGCTCCGCCTCAAGGAGGCGGCCCCTGTGCCGCTGCAACGCGTCGTAGATGTACCGCGCGGTTTCTGGATCCAGCGTCTCCAGCTCCGAGGCGGCGGCCAGCGCTTCGACGTACCTATGGGGCGCCTTCTCGCCCAGAGGCCTCAACGCCGCCAAGACCGGCAACACGGCCGCCGGCTGGGCCACCCCTTGCACCGCGAAAGGCGCCGCGTAGAGCAGCAGGTCGGCCGCCTCCTCATCCACCTCAGCCCCGGCGGCCAACGCGGCAAGGCCCAAGGCGTAAAAGGCCTCGGGTAAACCGAAGCCTCCCCCTCTCCACCTCGCAATCAATCTCTCCGCTGTTTTCTTCGCGGCGTTTACGGCCTCCGCGTCCGCGAGGGGGGAGAGGACGCCTAGCCTTTCCCTGACCCCCCGAATCCGCGAAAGATCTCTGGCGTACCGCGCCTCAACGTAGTACGGAAACCTAACTACGCCTATTGAAAGCGGCGATATCTCGCCGTCTATCGTCAAGTACGCATCCACGGCGCAGGGCTCCAAGGCGCCGCCCAGAGCCTCTGCTACGTCCTCCCGCAACTGCTCCCTCCTAGGCAACACGGGAGATCCACCCAGCGCGTGGCCTGCGATGAGGGCCGCCCTCTCCCAGCAGCGCTTGCCCTCGCCGCCCTTGAAAACGGCGGCGAGCCTCCTGCCGACAAAGGCCCGCAGAGACATCCCCAATCCCCGGTCCTTCTCGGGGACGCCGAGTTCGGCGAGGATTTCGCCGCCTTCATTCAACGCCGCCTCGCGGGCCCAGTCGAGCGCATCTATCAAGCCGCTTAAGGTCTCTTTGTAGGGCTCCCTATCCTCCTCGCCGTGGAGGCCGGCGAGGTCCTCCAGCGCCTCCTCCACCAGGTCCTCGTGGAGCTGGGCCAGCCAATCGGCTATGGGCTCCAGCGCGTCTTTTTTCAGCGACCGCAGGTCGGCGCCCTCTAGCCCCTCCGGCGGTGAAAGACGCCACGCGCCTCCCTCATACGCCGCCTTCGCGACGTATGTCACGCCCACCGGCACCCGGCCGAAATAGGCGTGGAGGAGGAGCGGCACCGCGGCCTGCATGGCCAAGTCGCCGCTACCCCGAAGCAGCACGCGCCAGATGTAGTGGGCGAAGAAGAGCTTCGGCTGAGGCTTCGCCCCCTCCACAGCCCTCTCCACGTCGCCCGCATTGCACCCGTTGGCCTTCAGCCAGAGGCCGGCGTATCTGGCCGCCAGCGTGTATCCGCCGTCGAACTCAGCGATTTTCTCCGCCAGCCTCTCCGCCACTCCCGCCGGCATCCCTCCGCATTTCGAGTACTCGTAGACGACGTCGGCGAGGAACCTCACGTCCCTCAGATCCACCTCCAGCCTCTTCTCAAGAAGCTTGCGCGCCGGCTCCTCCGCCTTTTCCATAACGGCGTTGTAGAGGTCGCCGGGGAGCACCACCAAGATCTTCACCCGCCTCTCCACGGCCGCAAGCGCTCCGAGCTCCTTCAACGCCTCACCCACCTGCCGCGCCTCGGTCAGCTTGACGTAGTCCGGATCGTAGTACGCCTCGGGCGGGGAGGGGTCGTAGAGGGCTATCAGCTCCGCCCCCGCCCCCTCGGCCAAGGCCCTTAGGACGGCCTCCGTGGGGACGCCGCCGGCCACCTTCACCACGCCGTACGCCCTGCCCCCCCTCAGCGCCTTCCAGACCACGTAGGCGGCCAAGGTGGACTTCCCCACCCCCTTGGGGCCTGTCAGAACCACGGCGCCCTCCTCCTCAAGCCGCCGCAACGCCTCAGCCGCCAGCTCGCCGAACCGCCCTCCCTCCACCAGCGGCACGGCGGCCGGGCCCGAGGGCTCCCGGCTCTCGAGGTACGGCCTCCCCTTCACGTAGAAGTTTACGTACAGGCCTCGGCCCTCCACGTCGGGGAGGAAGTGGACGGCGACGCCGTGCTCCAGCGCCATGGCCTTCAGCGCCATGCGTTTGACCTCGTCGAGGAGGTGTCCGAACTCGGACTCCAGCGCCTTCAGCCTCCCGCCTGCGGCGGCGAGGCCGTCCAGGACCTCCCTCACTCTGCCTCTGTCTAGGCCTAGGCCCAGCGCTACGTGGGCCGCCGCGAGGTCCCTAAGCCGGCCGTCCAGCCTAGACCAGTCGGCCAGTAGCCTTATCCAGTCGCCCCACCCCCTGCCGTCCGCCAGAAGGAACGAGGCGACGCCCAACACGGCGCCGGCCGCGACGGCGCCGGGGATGTGGAGAAGGGGAAGCAGGGCTTTGGCGAGCTCCGCCACCGCCTCCGCGAACCCCTCCAACAGAGACCCGCCTGCCTTCTCCGCGACGCTCCTGACCAGCTTCGACAGCCTGGCGAGCCTGCCGCCTGCGGCGTCGAGCTCCTCAAGGATCCTTCTGTACAGCCTCAGCTGCTCCTCCACGTACCCCTCGCCCCCCTCCTTCAGCATAGCCACGACGCCGGGCGGCACGTACTCCAGCCCGAGCCATCTGAACTCAACGCCGACCCTCTTGGCGACCTCCAGCACCTTCTCCACAGCCTCCCTCTCCTCCTCAACATCCGGCGGGATGTGGAAGAGGTAGAGGGCATATCCGCCGTACCTCTCCCTCAGATGCTCCACGAAGCTCCTCGGGAGCTCGTCGAAGGCCTTGAGGAGCTCGGCGCCCCTTATGCCGGCCAGCTCCCTCTCCACGCGGTCCCGAGGCACGTAGCCGCGTCCGGCGAGCCCCCTAAGGAGGCGCACGGCCCGCTCCCTCAAGCCCTCTCCCCGCGCCTCCTCCGCCTCGGGCGCCAGGCCCGCGGTCTCCTCGGCCGCCTCCACGCCGCGGCCCCTAAGGACCTCGACGAAGGTGGTCTTCCCGGCGCCCGGCGGCCCCACCACGACCACCGATGCTCCGCCCCTCGCCGCCTCCTCGGCCCTAAGCTCGTAGAGGCGGCGGAAGAGCAAGACCATAAGAGATCTAGATAAAAATTTAATATTTGTGCGGCATGGTAAGGAGGGACCTTCCGCTACAGGCGGTGGCGGGCGCGTTTGCCGCAGATCTCCGTGGCCACCAGTCGTCGCAGCCGCCTCTCCGAATGATGGCCCTTCGGAGCGATATGGGTAGCCGGCTTGGAGGCCGCGGCCTTCCTAGCGCCTTAGCGACGCCAGTATTTCTCTGAGCGCCTTGTCCGCCGCCTCTCCGCGGTGGTTTCTCGACGCGAAGTAGGCGTCGAGCATCCCTAGGGCCGCCCTCAGGCCCTCATGCCTCGACAGATCCCGGAGGACGGCCACGGGGACGCGTCTGTCCGTGGGGTCTGCCCGCGCGATTACTCTGTCGGCCCTCTCCGGGTCCATCTCGTAGAAGATCCTGCGCAGGGTGAGGTTTCTGATCCTCGCCCTGTCCAGCCCGTAGAACAGGCGCCTGCCCGCCAGCTCCTCCGCGGTCCGTAGCGCGTTGAGGATGACGGCCCTCCCCAGCGGGTTCAGGGGGCCCCATCTGCTGTATCCGCCCTCCTTCCTCTCCCTGAAGAGCTCGGCCAGGTCCGACACCGCACGATATATCAGCCGGACGGCCTCGGCGTATAGGTACTCCTCCCGGTAGTAGTTGGCGGCCTGTCTGACCACCAGCGTGCAGTGCCAGCAGCCGTATCTGCCGCCCAGCGAGCCGTTCAGGGCGAGCCCTCTGTACAGCGCCACGAGCCTCCCCACGTCGAAGTCCTTCTGCGCCTTGAGGAAGGCCCAGACGGCCTCGTAGCTCCAGAACCTGATCGGCGCGACCTTAGGCATGTCGTTGTTAGACGCGAAGTACGCGCCGAGGCACGAGCCGCCTCCGGTGCAGACGCCGAAGCGCTCCCTCATGGACTTAGACCTGGCGCCGCTCTCCTCGTCCCTGGCCCCGACCACCAATACGTAGCTCTTATAGCGGCTCAGCGAGCCGCCCGTGGGCTCTATCTTGAGCATATCGACGCACCATCTGAAGTTGAACGTCGGGGCTGGATACCCTCTGACGAACACCCTCCAGTACCACGTCTCCGTCGCCCTAGGCCTCGCGAAGACCACGCGGAGCTTGACGCCGAGTTTCCCCGCCCGCTCCCTGAACTGGCCCACGAAGTCCTCGACCCACTCCTCCATCTCGGGTATCTCGCTCAACGTGTCGTTGTGAAGCAGAACCACGTTGGGGAGCTTCTCGCCCCGCCTGGCCCTCTCAGCCAGCCATCTATACAGCAGGATGGCCGTCGCCGTGGAGTCCTTGCCTCCCGAAAACGCGAGTACGAACGTTCTAAACTTTAAAGCCGCCTCATCAAAAACCCTAAATGCGTCGTGCGTCAATTGAAACGCCATGGATTAACATAGACCAGGATAAAAATGCTTCACCTAGATATTTTCCTGTAGCATCATCTAAAATTTTTGGGGAAGATATAAAATTATTGGTGGGAGCGCTCCGGCTCCTTCTGCTTCCTCTTTTGACCAATCGTGCGGAGGCCGACTGCGACGAGTTGCGCAAGTTCTGTTGTGGAGATGGGAGGCTGGCCGCCAACTACTGGGTCGGCGACAGGGCGGCTGTGGTGGAGGCGCAGCTGGGGAGTCTCAGGAGGGGGCGGATCCCGTGCGCTGTGGATAGAAGGCGTATGCCTCCCCTAGCCAGATATGAGGAGTACGGCCTCGCGCGCGTCGCGGAGGGCCGCGTCCACGTCGATGTGGGCAAGCTGTTGGGATACCCGCTCTTCCGCGCGGCCAAGAGGGTCGTCGACTCGCTCGGCTTCTGCGGGGCGCGGGACGTCGGATCCTTCGCCCTATGCGCCGGGGTGCCGGAGGCCGCCGCCGTAGATGCGATCGTCCTGCTGAGGCTCCTCTTCCCCAACCTCCTCGAGGTACACAACGCTGTGCCGCTCAACGAGCTGCTGGCGGGATGGGGCGTGGGGAGGGTCGTCCCGGCGGATCTGCTCTGGGAGGAGGCCAGACGGTTCGTCAGAGGGGGCCTCGTGGTTCCCGGCCTCCGGCCTCCGCCTCGCGCGGTGAGGGTCGTGAGGTCGCAGGCGGCGCGCTACTCCATACCGGCGCTCCTCGCCCACGCCGATTTCAAGGACGCCGTGGTCGCCGACGTCGGCAGCGGCTTCGGCACGAAGGGGGCGGCCTCGCTCAGATGGGGCGCCAGATACGCGGTGCTCCTCGACGTAGACGTGGAGGTGCTCAGGAGCAGGGGCAACGGCCTCTCGATAGACAAGGTTGTCGCCGACGCCCACATGCTGCCGCTCCGCAGTAAATCCATAGACGTGGCGGTGTTCTGGAACGTTCTCAACTTCTTGGCCCGCCCCGACGAGGCCGTGGAGGAGATAGGACGCGTGGCGCGGCGGGAGGTGGTGTTCTCGACCTACAACGCGGGGAGCGGCAGATATATAGCCTTTGGGGAGTTCGTCTCTATAGCGTCGAGGTGGGGAGTCCCGAGGGTCGTGAGGAGGCTCGGCAACACGCAGTTCCAGGCCGTGGTGAGGATCCATGAGGATTAGGATACTCCGCGATTACTACTGCGCCCGCTGCCCCATAGTGAAGAGGAGTCCTAGAAGCACGGGCGTCAGGCTGCTGTTAGGCGTGACGGACGTGAGGGGTAGGCGCGTCCTGGACTTCGGGTGCAGCAACTGGAGAAACTCGAAATATCTGGAGTCGCTCGGGGCATACGCCGTTAGGATGGACGCGATACCTGACACGAGACCGGACGTGGTGGCGTACCCCACACACCTCCCCTTCAGAGACAAAGCCTTCGACGAAGTCCTCTACACGCATGTGCTCATGTTCTTAGAAAGCAAAAACCACTGGCCCGGTGCCCTTAAGGAGGCGGCAAGAATTATCAGGGAACACCTGGTCCTAGAGACGTACGCCGTAAACCACGGAGGAGCGATAAGCTATACAGTTGACGAGCTCCTAGACCTGCTAGACGGTTGGGAGGTTGTTAGACGTAATGTGAGAAAGGACATGCAGAACCTCGTGCTTAGGCCGGGACGGTAACGGAACTCTCTATCGTCTGGATCTCATTTAAGGTCCTTGCCAACTTTTCCCAACCTGAAAGTAGCATCTTCTTTCTAGGCTTTTTCTCCGAAATTTTTATACAATATTCTGCGGACATTTTTAATATATCCGCGGAGCCTATTGTAAACAGCGCATTCCGTTGCCTACTTAGTTGTACATTGAAGGTATATGGATCTTTGAGGTAATATGTATTACACTGCGAGACCTGCTCTTTGCCAAAAATGGATATTATAATATCATCTTCCCGACCCAAGTAGCTAGCGATAGTCGCCACCCTAACATTCTGAGGAGGTCTCAGTATACGGATCGCAAAGGCCATTTGCGTATAGGGCACAACCACAGAGACTTGTCTATTACCCACTAAACCTGAAAGCACATACGCCAGGCACCAGCCGAGCTCGGCACGTTTTTCGTCGAACTTTTCGCCTATCCGAAAGTGTTCACCAAGCTCAACATGAACTAACGGATATCTTGACGCAATCTGTAGAATATCCCAAATATATTTTGAATATTTCTGACAAAGTTTTTCGCGCATCAACGTTCGTATTATCTCATCCTCTGGATTAACTTTGAAGGGAGTTCCCCTTCCTATGAGGTCGCCGTTGTAAAAACCAAACTTAATCGGCCTCGCCGTATCCTCGGGCAGACGCCAGCTCACATTGAGAGGAACTATGTAAACACGGTCGCTGCCTTTTTCAGCTATTTCCCTAATAGAGCTTAAGAGGAGGAATCTACGCTCCTCCTCTTCGAGGCCTACTGCCTGGTTCTCGTCGCCGATTACGGAAAAGCCGCGTATGTCGCCCTTGGTGTTACCCTTGGCTATTGCATCTGCGATGGATACAAAAAACCGCGTAAAGGTCATACGGCTCGCCTCGTCTATTAGGTAGATTTGCTCCTTCCGCGTCAGAATACGCGCCGCTACCCTCTGCCAGTCTGTTGAAGCGACCAAAAGCACCTCATCGTCTATGGCCTTTAGAAGCTGTGGATAACTTGGCGCCGAGACTTTAGAACCATACACACGAATCCTTCTGCTAAGTATCTCCGGCCGACACTCAACGCCGAATGTACCCCTTAGGAATCTAAGGAATTTCTCTATAAAATCTCTAACTAAATCATTAGTAGGAGCTATGTATATATAGAGATAATTAAAATTTATACTTTCTCTACAGATCTCGTCTTTTAGATACTTAGCTAGTATATATGCATAGAACGTTGTCTTCCCTGCGCCTGGAACTCCGGGGGCTACGACAACAGCTTGATTTCCTGCCAGAATTTCTTCTACTCTTTCTTTCAATTCTTTATATGGAGATGCTCCAAATAATATTTCGTAGTACTGCTGGCTAGGACCGCTGTAATTTCTATTGAGCAGAGCGCCTATGTCGTAAAAACTAGTCATATTCATCTATGGTACTTAGGACAATTTTACGTAAAGTATCCATGGTCCACTTTAGATTTTCATCAACATTTCCCTGTTGATGTTTTACTATAGCATTTTCTACTGTAGCGATAGCCTTTAGCTCTATGTTCATCGGCACCCTCCCGGGGCATACAACGATATTGCTGAAAATTTCTGAATTCGGCTTTAAACGGTAAAGTACGTAAATAGGTAGCCAACGCACCGCAAACGTAGGGGATACCATGCGTATCTTTGCCTCAAGCCTATATCGGTTCATGTCTCGTACAAATTCAACCTCATCATCTTCGTACCTTCCAAATAATATTGGCGAATAAATACCATTATCCAATTTAGTATTCAACCGATCATTTATGCTAAACACATAAACTGTGGTTTTGCCTAACGAATACTTCATGACGTCGTCTGAGAGCGGCTCCCTTGCATTTAGTGATGCAGAAAGCTTAATCGTGGTAGGTCCGTCGAATATAAGTCTATCAAACTTTACGCATTTCTCAAATTCTATGAAATGTTTATATTCATCACTTTTTTTCTTAAGCACTATTCTATACAATTTGTAGAAGGCGCTTCTCAGCTTCACCTCTTCGGGTTTTAGTTCGCTCTTCTTCGCGAAGCGGTATTTGCACACATCACGGTAATTACAGTAGATACAGGGAGGTTTCTCCTTTCGTGGGTTAAAAAGACGGAAGCCGTACTGGTCGCCCATCTTCACGGCGACCTTAAGCATCCCTTTGCAAAATGTTAAGCCATACAACAGCGATGCGATAACCTTAATCTTCTCGGCCATGTCACCAACATCCCTATATTCCGCTTCCACTTCTGACATGTCTCCTAGAGGTCGTGTCAACGATACGAGCTTCTTTCTGCCCGACGGAGTGAGATACGCAAGGAAGACGTCGACGTCCGTCGCCACTTTCTGCAAGACGTAGCGGTATGCCATCAGCTGGTAATAATGCAATTGATTATTCCGTTGTTCCAACGACGTCTTCCAGTCGATTAACGCAACATATCCGCTTCTAGCGTTTACCAAGATAACATCTGGAACCCCCACCATAGGCAGGAAATCGGCATATCCCCCCAGAAGCGATCTCTGCGGCATGCTAACAAGCATACGCTCCGTATATACTAACGTGTTGTCAGGCGAGAATCCCCTGTATCTTTGCAGCCACCTCAACAACGCGGCGTAGATCTGTAGAAACCCCGACACGGTATCTCTGTATTTTTCGTAGTCCCCTGCCGTGAGGTTCCCATACTGCTCCACGGCATCCCGTATAGACCCCCAAGCCTCTTTGACAGCTCCTTCGAGGTCTTGCCTCCCATCCAACAGGGTATAGGTAACATGTGGCAGGAGATAGGCCAATAGGTCGTGAACCCTTTGGGCATGGAACGGCTGGTCGTAGGGCACGTGAGAAGAGGGGGCCCCATCCACCATCAACGAGAGAAATGCCTTCTTAACGCAGAAGGAGGCGCCAAGAGCTATGGTTTTTGTAGGTATTAATAACGGCCTTTGGGAAAAACCCTCTAGACACCGTGAAAGATCCACCATGGCAACAATATATAAAGCGTATAAATTTTTTGTGACCTCCATAATCGCATGTAACACCTTTGATGGCGTGGTGCTTTCAGCAGACACCGGCTATATCAGCGAAGAAAGCGGTCTACATAGCGGCGTTGGTAAAATCACTTGCCTTACGGTGGAGGATCGGCCGATTGCGTACGTGGCTATGGCAGGCGATGAAGATGCTATAAATAGACTCTCTAAAGCACTTCAGCGAGTTATAACAAAAATCAAAGAGCCAGTTATAGAACACGGTCCATCTGAATTTCCAGGGATCATAAGGAATTATATTAATAGAAGAATAATTAAAAATATAGGAAATAATATAAAAAATGATGTTGAAATAGCAATGATATATGGATTTAAATTTAAGGGAAGTACAATATATAGAAATGCTATAGGATTTAGAGTTTACAAACATAGTGAGGAATGGAAAGTGGAATTGGAAGGAACAAGCATTTCTGAAGGACCTAGGCGGATGTGTATCTTTGCAGGTTCAGTTAAACGGCAGTTGGGTGATTTATATACACTACTAGAGGGCGAGAGCTTTCTTTCTAATCTTCAATATTCAATAAAATTTATAGGATTTCTTCAATTTCTAGTAGCAAATTTTGGTAGCTCAACAAAATATTTTGAAGTAGCCTACATCACAGATAAGGGAGAAACCAATATGTATCCTGCAAATCACCCAGCAATACGTAATATGGTTAATTATTATCGGCAATTATACGACTCAATCAAGAAGGAAATTTTAAATACACCACTTGATTTAAAGCTATGAACTTATCTTCAAACCATGATGTGGCTAGCGAGGTGGTAGACCTCTCGGAAGAACCTGAGACAGGTAAGTCATGTTATGCGTTAGGCACGAGAATATTCGAAACGGAGGTTACCAAGAGGGTGATTCGGGCACCTCTCGCTTTGAATATAGTTACAAGCTATTACGGATATGGAAAGACGATCGGAGTCGGCGGATATGTAATATGCAAAGCCATAAGCGAAAACGATTTCTATCTCTATGTAAATCTACGCGAACTTAAGGGAGCAGTGAGTGGGCTAGAGATAGAGCCGCTATCGTTACGTGACGTGTTAAAGTCAATCGTTATCACATTGATAGATATAAAATATCCAATAGAAATATTGAGAACAAATAATATATTTGATACGAATATACCAATTCAAGAAAGAGTTTCAAAAATTATAAATGAGATAAACAACATGGAGGTTCCCTTAGCTTCTATAATAAGAGAATTTCTTCCAGAAATTTCAGAGAAAAAGCTATATATAATAATCGATGAGCTTGAACAAGTTGTGCCAGATCTAGTTGGCGCACTTACAAGAATATGCGATGAAGCTAAGCAATTAGATACAGCCCTAAAGGAACATATAAAGATATATCTTTTACTTCAAGAAGCTCTGCTTGTTTCGTCATTTCCTGAATTTTTAGAGGGTAGATCGCCATGCGAATTGTCGCATGCAGGTCAGGGCGTTACAACTCTTGCAAAACTTAGAGGGTACACGGCTGAGGATTACATGAAAATTATGCATAAAATCGGAATAGAGGGTGACGATGATATGCTGAAGAAGATAGCAAAAAAGCTAGAAAAACTTCCGCCACGTCTCGTATTTAGTATATTTAACGGCACCAAAACAGTCAATGAACTTGAGGATGCTTTAAATTCTTTAAAGAAGATTGCCGAGGGGCTAATGCTTAATCCACGTAATAAAAATGTAAAAAAATCTATTAATAATTTTCTAAATGAATTGAAAAAGAATTTAGAAGAAGCCGCGAACGTTACAATAGTAGGAGCTAGAGAGCTTCTCAGGGATGCTAGGAGAAATGTGTACGTGTATGAATTAAAATTTTGGATACAATGTACAAGTAAAAAACATGAAAATATTAAAGAAAATACAGTAAAATTATGTATAGATTTCCGAGAGAATAGATATAGTAACTTAGAAGTGCTTAGTGATTGTCAAATACGAATTGAAAGAGATGAGGACGGAAATCTCTTGATTGATGGCAAGTCGCTAGATATGGATTTTCGCTTGATGTTAGCTGCATATTCAGGTCTGAGGCCTCATATAGAAGGCCTCATGAAGCTATACGAAGAAGTTCGCATGGTTACGCTTAGATATCTAAGTAGCTATTTAAGGTCACAGCTCCTCCGTAGTTCCTGTGAGTGAGGCTCTGTATGAGGAGGCCAGAAGGGCGTTGATACCTGCAATTTCAGAGGTAATTACGGGCTGGAAAGGCTTTGGTCGCAAACGCCCTAGTGAACGGGTCTGTTGCCTGCTTTCCTACGATGATAAGGTTCACCAAGTGGCTAAGCTACTTAACGATAAGTATTCCGTCCATATGCGCGGGCTGTTTCAAAGGTTTTTAGACTCTGAAGATTTTCTTGGCAAAATTCTAGAGAAAACTAGACTAAATATATCAAGAAATTTCGAAGAGTTTAATAATATTTTTATAGACATGATCTCTAGACAAGTCGTATTCGCCTTGGCGCTTTCGCCGGTCATATATTGGGACAGACTTAGAGCTAAGATATACGACGTAGCGGAAGGACTTCCATTGACTTTTTACGACCTCGCTGAGGCTGTTATGACCCAGTTCGTATTTCTGCGCTCTGCAGCCGCCCACGTGTATCTCTACGGTTCCTCGCAGTTTCGCCTAAAGGCCATATCGCTAAGGGAAAAAATGTTGGAAAAAGGTGAAGATTTTGAAGAAATTCATGAAAAAAGAATTACTAAACATATTGCACCAGCTCTTTATGCGTTCCTATCGGCTCTAAATTTGGTGTCGCATGCGGCTGATGAGGCTTTAGCCCAATATCCTACCTTGAAAAAACTATCGATAAGCGGAGGCTTTACCTCTAAGCCGATAGTACTGACAGGGATGGGGGCCACCTTGGCTAAGGCGCTTCTGCACGGCGTCGCCACGCGCTCCAGCATGTATGTGGTCAACTTCTACTTAAGCTCTTTGCTCGGGAACGCGCTTCTGGTCGAGATGTGGAGCTACGTGAAGACTACCAGCGAGGTGCGGTCTGTGGTTATGGAGGCCTTGGCGCGGTATAAGAGAATAAGGGCGCAGATCATGGAGTCTGTGAAGACAGCCCCGAAGCTATACCTCAGAGATGCGGAGACATACTACGATTCGGCCGACGCCATTAGAGATGCAATCTTGATTTACTTAATTCAGAATACTGAGAAGAAAATAGACGAAATTGAGTTAAACAACTTACTTAGAATTTTGATATGATTATTTATTAATTCCCTTTCTTTCCACCCAGCGCCTCGGATGCGCGTCGATACGGCTTGAGCGCCCTCCACGTCCACAAACGACTTCACAGACTCGATTAAGAGGGCCGCGCTCCTAGGCGCCCGGCGCGCTAGACGGGCGTCTCCTCGCCCATCCTCCTCAGCTCCCTTCTGAGGGCTCTGTGGGCGGCCGGCCAGGCCCACGCGAGGGCGGAGGCGGCGTCAAGCAAAAGCGGCTCGGCCTCCCAGGCGCGCGTCCACCTGGGTGAGTCCCTGCACCTCCTCGCCACGTATAGGGACGCGGCCAATGCCCTAGCTATGACGGCCGCGGCCCTCCTCACGTCCACAAGCCTCGGCACGAGGCGCCTTAGCCTCACAGCCACGGAGAGGGGGTCTCCCAGGTTTCCCAGGAAGTACGTCTCGCGGGGCCGCCAGCCCAGCTTCAGGTAGAGCCTGCGCCCCAGGAGCCACAGGTAGCCCGATAGGGAGCCGAGGGAGACCTTGCCCAGATAGACGTACACATCCAGCACCCCCCACGGAGATAAAAAGCTTTGCGCCGCAACCCACGAAAGGATCCAACCGGCCATAGAAGCGTCATGTTTCAACCCTTCTTGAGATTCTACTACGGATTCAGTGGGGAGTGTTTGTGCTTGGCAGGTATGCCGGAATAGTTTCAACCCTTCTTGAGATTCTACCGCTCATGTTGGACGGTTTTCTGGGTTTTTAAGTTTTTCGGGTCTTTCCTTGAGCCTCGGCGGCCGCTTTCAAACTCTGCTTTACATTCAAAGAGGACGGCGTTGGGTAGAGCCGAGACGCCATTCTTCGGCGTAGCACAGAGATCCGGTGGATGAGGAAGGCGGAAAAGGCGCGCCGTTCTTCGCAGTTCCTTCTGCTGAAACGGTTGCGCCGGCGTAGCTCTTCGCCGCTTGATGACGTAGCCGTCTCGAGGGCCGTGAGCCGCCGAGAGGCCGCGCGGCCTCAGCCGCCTGCGGCAAGCGCCCGGCGTCCGTCGGGATGCCGCTCCCCCGACGCGAGCCCCCGTCGGCTTGGCTAGGATGCCGGGGCGGCCTAGGGGCGGCGCGCCGGGGACGGGGCCGCGAGGTGCGTCGAGGGGCAAGGCGCCTCAAGCCCCGCCGAGGCAGAGCCGCCCTCCCTCCGCCGACCCCAATACCGAACTTCTATGCCAAGCCTAAAACGCGGCGTCTCAAACCGCCTGCCTCTCGGCGCGCTTGATAAGTATATAATTTATTATCACCCATCATTATAGCGGTTTGGCGAAAACTAAAGGTGTGTTTCCCCAGGCCATGGACGGCGGGCTGCCGCGCCGAGGCCCCCTCGCGGCGGCAGGAGGGTGGTGCGCGCCCAATACGGCTCGCGTCTGTGAGCAAACACAAAAATAATATGGCTTCCTACCACGGCCATGGACGTAGAGGAGAGGCTGAGGCTGATAACCAGATACCCAGCCGAGGAGGTGCTCACCTTGGACGAGCTCAGAGGTCTCCTGGAGTCGGGGTACAGGCTCAACCACTATATAGGCTTCGAGATATCGGGCTATATCCATATAGGCACGGGCCTCGTCGGCATGGCCAAGGTGGCGGATCTGCAGAGGGCCGGCGTGAGGCCCACCATATTCCTGGCGGATATCCACTCCTGGCTTAACAACAAGCTTGGGGGCGATTTGGATCTGATCAGACGCGTGGCCGCATCTTACTACACGGCGACCTTCAAGAAAATAATCGAGGCCATGGGGGGAGATCCCGACGGGGTTAGGTTCGTCCTCGGCTCGGAGCTCTACCACAATAACGACGAGTATTGGTTCCTCCTCATGGATATAGTGAGGAATCTAACCCTCTCCGATGTGCGCCACAGCTTGACCATACTGGGCAGGAAGATGGGCGAATCCATACCGCTCGCCTACTTGGTATATCCACCGTTGCAAGTAGCCGACGTCTTCGCGCTGGGCGCCCACATACCGCACGGCGGCATCGACCAGAGGAGGGCGCACATCCTCGCCAGGGAGGTCGCGCTTAAGGTGAAGTTCTACCCTCTGACGGTGGACGGCAAGAGGATAAAGCCGGTGGCCCTCCACCACAAGCTCCTGCCTGCCCTCAACATATCCGAGAGGCCTAAGAGCAGGGAGGAGCTCAGCGAGATGAAGATGTCGAAGAGCATCCCGCAGAGCGCCATATTCGTCCACGACAGCCCCGACGAGATACGGCAGAAGATCTCCAAGGCCTACTGCCCGCCCAGAGATACCGAGTATAACCCCGTCCTGGAGATACTTAGGATTTCGGCGTTTAGGGAGGAGAGGAAGGAGCCCTTCGTGCTGGAGAGGCCAGCTAAATACGGCGGGCCTCTGGAGTTCCTCAGCTACGAGGAGCTGGAGAGGGCCTACGCGGCCGGCCAAATACACCCCGCCGACTTGAAGAACGCGGCGGCGGAGGCCTTAATAAGGGCTCTGGAGCCGGTGCGCGCCTTCTTCCAGGGGCCTGGGGCAAAGACGTTGCAGGAGATGAAGGACCTAGTAATCACGAGGTGACCGCGGCCGCCCAGCTCGACAGACTCGCCGCCACAAAAACTTCAAAAACCTCCGATATTACGTGGAGCGCCTAGCCGAATATTATGATAAGCTGGCCTACGTATACGACGAGCTCTACGGGCAGGAGCAGACGGTCAAGTACCTAAAGGCGCTGGCCTATGTGAGCGGGTCTAGGATCGTCGACGTGGGTTGCGGCACCGGTATAGGCGTAGGGCTTCTGTCGCCTCGATACGTCCTGTGCGTGGACATATCGCTGGGCATGTTGAGGAAGGCGGCGGCCAGAGGTCTCGACGTAGATCTTCTGGCGGCTGACGCCTATCTATTGCCCCTCAGGCGGAGAAGCTTCGACACGGCCCTCGCGATAACGGTGTTCGAGCGGCTGGAAGACTCGCGGATTCTGGCCGACTTCGCTGAGGTGGTCGTGGCCGAGACGCTCGGCCGTTGGCTGGTGTCGAGGGGCTAGAGCTTGACGAAGATCCAGTCGCCGTCCTCAGGCACCACGGCGTATCTATACGCCGCCGCGAGGGCCCTATGGCGCCCCAGGTCGTCGTATCTGGCGCTTATGTGCGTCAGCACCAGCAACCGCGCCCCCAGGACCTTCGCGGCCTCCACCGCGTCGAGGACGGTCGAGTGGCCCTCCTCGTGGGCCTTGGCGGGATCCACGTCATCGGCGAACGTGGCCTCGTGTATCAACACGTCGGTCCAGCCCACCGCCGCCAGGGCCTTAGGGCAGGGCCCCGTGTCGCCTGTGTAGAAAAGCCTCCTCCACCTGTTGTGGCCGGGCTCAGCCACGTCCTCCGGCCTCACGATCCTTCCCCCTATCTCCACGGGCTCGCCCTTGATGAGCTTGGTCAGAGCTTGTCTGGGGAACCCCGCGACCTTGGAAAGATCCAGCTTGAACCCGACGTCCCACTCGAAGAGCCAGCCGCAGGTCTCGACGGTGTGGCAGACCTCCACGCACCTAACGCTCATACGTCTGTCTGAGATCGACGTCGAGCTGTCGACGCCGCCCTTGGCCAACGCCGCCGCCAGCCTCGGCGGGGCCAAAACCCTCAGAGCCTTCCCGGCCATCTTGGCGGTGCTCAACAGACCCGGCAACCCCAGGACGTGGTCCTCATGTCCATGGGTAATGGCCACGTAGCTCAGCGACGCCGGCGAGATGCCGTTGGCCATCAACGCGTACTGGACGCCCTCGCCTGCGTCGAGAAGCACGCGATGCCCCTCCCAATCCTCTAGATATATCCCCGGCATCCTCCTATCGGGCCTGGGGACGGCCCCTCCCGTGCCGAGGAAAACCAGCTTGAGAAGAGGCACGGCACCGCGGCGCGGGAAATTAAAAAGCCTTCCTCGAGCTGTAGAGTTGCGCTATCTCCTCTGGGGAGAGCTGATAGACTCGCCTCTCGGAATCCGCCAGCTTCAGCCGCCGCAACGTCTTCCGCCGGGCGGAGAAGAGCCATGCCGTAAACCGCTGGAAGCCCTCGAAATCGTCCACGCAGGGACTCCTGGGCGTGAGGCGGACCACCGCCGAGTATACCCTCGGCGGCGGCTCGAAGGCCTGGGGCGGCACGACCCGGAGCACCTCCACCTGGTAGCGGCATTGGATCGCCACGGTGAGGCGGCCGTAGTTCTCGTCGCCGGGCCTCGCGGCTAGGCGCTCGGCGACTTCCCTCTGCACGGTCACAACCGCCGGTAGCTCGCTCTCGGCGAGCCTCAAGAGGAGGGGGGAGGTGATGGAGTAGGGGACGTTGGAGACGAAGAAGTCCGCCTTGGGCCATTCCAGCTCCAGCGCGTCGCCCTCGATGACCACCACGTTGGGCGGAGCCGTCCGCCTCAGCGCATCTGCGAGGGCCGGATCCACCTCTATGGCGTAGACGGCCCTAGACCTACGGGCCAGAGGAACCGTGAGGATCCCCCTGCCGGGCCCCACCTCGATCACGTCCAGGCCGCCGGGCACGAGGTCCGCTATGTATTCCGCGATCGACACGTCCCTCAGAAAGTGCTGGCCGAGCCTCTTCCTCCTGCTACGCACACACGTCGATCTATGGAGCTATTTTAGCTCTGTCCTATTCTGGAGACCGCCGGCCTTGGATATATTTCGTAAAGCGGCTCAACGGCCTCCGCGGACGCGGCTCGGCATCGGCGTTTTTATATATAGTTTTTGCAGGGGGACTGTGAACTACAGAGCGTTGGGCCTCAAGACAGGCTTGGAGATTCACATACAGCTAAACACCAGCAGGAAGCTCTTCTGCGGATGCCCGCCGGTTCTGCGCGACGACGAGCCGCACTTCAGAGTGTCCAGAAGGCTCTACGTAGCCCTCAGCGAGCTTGGGTCCGTGGATCCGGCGGCCGTCTGGGAGGTTAGGAAGAGGCGCGTCTTCGTCTACGAGGGGTACCGCGACACGACGTGCCTAGTCGAGCTGGACGAAGAACCGCCGCATCTGCCCGACGAGGAGGCTCTCGCGACTGCCGTGGCGGTGGCCAAGATGTTCAACGCCAAGCTCTATGACGAGATCTACGTGATGAGGAAGACGGTGGTCGACGGCTCCAACACCTCGGGCTTCCAGCGCACTATGCTGGTGGCGCACGACGGCCGGACGAAGGTGTTGGGATACGAAATCGCCGTGGATACGATAGCCCTGGAGGAAGACGCGGCGAGGAAGATTAAGGAGGAGGGCAAGTACGTCTACTACAGGCTGGACAGGCTGGGCATACCGCTCGTGGAGATATCGACATCGCCCATGGAGTACGAGCCGCAACAGATCGAGGAGGTGGCGTGGATAATAGGGTACAGCGTCAAGGTGACGGGCAGGGCGAAGAGAGGCCTCGGGACCGTGAGGCAAGACGTCAACGTCTCCATAGCGGGAGGCGCCAAGACCGAGATCAAGGGCGTACCCAAGCTGGAGCTGATACCCAAGGTCGTGGAGTACGAGGTATTGAGGCAACTGAATCTCCTCAGGATAAGGGATGAATTAAGAAACAGAGGCGCGCAGCCGCCCGAGGGCGGCCACCTAGACGTCACGGACGTCTTTAGAGACACCAAGTCCAAGGTCTTGAGGAGGGTCCTCGACGCGGGGGGAGTCGTCTACGCAGTGAAGGCGCCCGGCTTCCAGAAGCTGCTCGGCTTCGAGGTCCAGCCCGGCCGCCGCCTCGGGACGGAGCTGGCCGACTACGTGAGGGCTTGGACCGAGCTGGGCGGCTTGATGCATTCAGACGAGCTTCCGGGCTACGGGATAACCTCCGACGAGGTTAGGGCCGTGGAGCAGAGGCTGGGGACAAACTCCTTTATACTCCTCTCGGGGTTGGACCCCAGGGAGGTGGCCGAGGCCGTGGACGTGGTGGCGCAGAGGCTGAGACAGGCCTTCGAGGGGGTCCCCGAGGAGACCAGAGCGGCGAATCCCGACGGCACGACGAGGTTCATGAGGCCGAGGCCCGGCGCGGCGAGGATGTACCCTGAGACAGACCTCCCGCCCGTCAGAATAACCATAGAGATAGAGAAGAAAGCCGAGGAGATAGCGTCGCGGAGCCTGGAGGCCGAGATCGAGAAGATCGCGTCGCTCGGCGTGAACAAAGACATGGCCCTGAGGCTCGTCAAATCGCCGTGGCTTGACTACTTCGACGACTTCGTACATAAATACAGGCGCGTGCCGCCGACCCAGATAGCCAGCCTCTTGTTGAATACAGCCAGGGCCCTGGCCAGGGAGGGCGTCGACGTCACGCCCGAGAAGATAGAGTCCGTGCTCGCCGAGCTGGACAGAGGGACCATAACCAAGGAGGCCGTGGAAGAAATCCTGAGGTCGTTGAAGGAGGGCGAGAGCGCCCTGGACGCGGCGAAGCGCCTAGGCCTCGTGAAGATGCCGTACGAGGAGGTCAAGAGGGTGGTAGAGGGGCTGGTCAAGGAGGTCGGCCCAGACAAGGCGTTGAGGGAAGCCATGAGGAGGTACAGAGGGAGAATAGATTCGGGGGACGTCGCGAGGGCGCTGAAGGAGATAGCAGGTGGAAACTGACACACCTCCCGCCTCGGAGGCGGCCCGGGTCCCGCCCCAGCGCAGCTGGAAGTAGTACCTGCGGGCCCTCCGGCGCAATATTAATTAAGGCCCCTGCTAGTTGTTTCCGATGACGATACACATAGCGGCAGATATTCTGGGCTTGATAGCCCTGGACGACCGGGGGGACGTCGTAGATAAAATCCTTTTCGAGAGGAAGGCCGAGGTAATAGCCGACAAGCTGGCCGAATTGGAGAAGTCGTCGCCGGTGCCTGAGCTCCTCGAGCTTGTTAACAGGCTTAAGGGTAGGGGGGACAAGATAGCCCTTGAGGATCCCGAGCTGGCCAGGAGACTTTCGGCGGTTCTGCAGGGCGTCGAGGTGGTGAGCGAATCGCCTGACCAAGTGGTGTCGGAGTTTAGGCGTAGGTTCTGGGACGTCTATCTGCCCGGTCTGGGCGTCGGCAGGGAGGAATACAGCTCGTTGCTCCTAGAGGTCTCCGATTTGATCACCAGGAGGAAGTTAAGGCAGGCGGTCGAGAAGCGCGATCTCTTCATAGCGCAGTCCATAAGCACCGTCGACGATATAGACAAGACGTTGAACCTTATAGCGTCGCGCATCAGGGAGTGGTACGGCATTCATTTCCCAGAGCTCGAGGAGCTGGTTAGGGACAACAGGGAGTACGTTCTGTTGGTCAAGAACATAGGCCATAGGTCCCGTTACTCGCTCGACGCAGTTAGGGACGTCCTGAAGGGAGCGCCCGAGGATAGGGCAAAGAGGATAGCCGAAGCCGCTAAGAAGAGCATAGGCGCCGATATGTCCGAGTGGGATCTCGACCAGATAAGGAATTATGCAGATATATATTTAAGGCTTGACGACTATAGAAATAAATTATCAGAATATATAGACGAAGCCATGAAAGATGTGGCGCCAAACATAAGGGAGCTCGTCGGCTCGCTCCTCGGCGCGAGGCTCATAAAGCTGGCCGGCGGCCTCTCCCGCCTCGCCATGTTGCCCGCATCCACTGTGCAGGTGCTAGGCGCAGAGAAGGCTTTATTCAGAGCCCTCCGCACCGGCGGCAGGCCGCCGAAACACGGCGTGATATTCCAATACCCAGAGATATTCCGCGCGCCTAGATGGCAACGCGGCAAGATAGCGAGGGCCCTCGCCGCCAAGCTGGCCATAGCCGCCAAGGCGGACGCCTTCACGGGCAATTTCATCGCTGTTAAGTTAAAAGAGGATCTACTTGCCCGCATCCAGGAGATAAAGACCCTCTACGCCAAGCCGCCGCCCAGAGCGCCGGCCGTCAAGCCAGCCAGAGCTCCCGAGAGGAGGCCGGGGCCTCCGCCTAGGAAGCCCTCGGCGAAAAAGCCATCGAGGAAAGAATAAAAGCATGGGGGAGGTGTAGGGCATGTCCATTGAAGTTGTCGACGTGAGGCCGCACGAGAGGTTCGCAGGGGTCTACGTGGCTAAGTTCGAGGACGGCTCCGAGAGGCTGGCGACGAGGAACTTGACGCCTGGCAGGAGGGTGTACGGCGAGAGGCTCATCAAGTGGGGGGACGTGGAGTATAGAGAGTGGAACCCCTATAGGTCCAAGCTGGCTGCCGCAATACTCAACGGGCTTAAGTACGTCCCGATACAGGAGGGCACGCATATGCTCTACCTAGGCGCCGCCTCGGGGACGACGCCGAGCCATGTGAGCGATATAGTGGGCGAGAGGGGGCTCATCTACTCGGTCGAGTTCTCGCCGAGGGTTTTCAGGGAGTTTATGGAGAAGCTTGTCGACCAGGGTAGGAGGAACGTGGTCCCTATACTTGGCGACGCCAGATTTCCGTTTCAATACGCCCATTACATCAAGGGCGTCGACGTAGTGTATATAGATATAGCGCAGCCGGTGCAGGCGAAGATATTGGCCGACAACGCCGACTATTTCCTGAAGAAAGACGGCCACGTGATGCTGGTCATCAAGGCCATGAGCATCGACGTGACGAAGGAGCCGTCGGAGACGTTCAAGCAAGAGATAAACGCGCTGAAGGAGCGGGGATATGAAGTCCTCGATACGGTGCATCTGGAGCCTTACGACGTGGCGCACGCGATGGTTATAGCGAGGCGCATTTAGCCCCGGCGGGCCGCAATAAATGTATATTATTAACGGGCTCTAGATATATGCGCTATTTGGATAGGCCGTCGCCTCTATCCAAAATACCGGAGTTCTTGTCGCAGATAAAGCCCATCGAGGAGGTCTTGTCGATCCCGACGTGGGACGCCGCCGGCTTCGTTGCGGCGAGGGACGTGGTTATGCCGCATGACTATCCGCCCAGGCCTAGGGCGGCCTACGACGGATATGCCGTGAACTCGGCGGAGACTCCGGGCGAGTTCACGGTGGTAGGCTCCATATTGGTGGGCCAGTACAGAGAGGCGAGCGTGGGGCGCGGCGAGGCCTACTACGTGACGGTCGGCGCCTTCCTCCCCGAGGGGGCCGACGCGGTGGTGCCGGAGGAGGCAGTGCAGAGGAGGGGCGACAAGATCTCGGTGGCGCGCAGGTACAACGCCTACGATAACGTCGACCCTCCGGGCGCATATGCACCTAAGGGCGCGGTCCTCGTCAAGAGGGGGCAGGTGCTCACCGTGTTCGACGTGGTGGCCCTCCTAGACGTCGGCATCACCAAGGTCAAGGTCTACAGAAGGCCCAAGGTCGCGATTTTCTCCACGGGGGACGAGTTGATAAAACCGCCCATAGATCCCGACGAGGCCGCGGAGCTTGTGCTGAGGGGCAAAGTCGTCGAGTCGACTGGATCCCTGGTGGAGTGGTATATCCGCAACTACATGCCGTATGTGGAGCTGGCCGATAGGAGGGTCATGGGAGACGACAACGAGGCGCTCAGAAAGGCCGTCGAGGAGGCGCTACAGCGGGTGGACGCGGTTATCATAACGGGAGGGGCGGGCCCCAGCGAGATCGACCATTTCTACAAGCTGGGCTTCGCCGGCATTAGAGGCTTTAGGATGAAGCCGGGCCGCCCCACCTCGGTGGCGTTCGTGAACGGCAAGGTCGTCTTCGGCCTCTCGGGATATCCGATCAGCGCGTTGCACGGCGCCATACGTATAGTCGAGCCGGTGATGAGGCGGATGGCCAACGTGACCGCGGGGCCCGGCAGCGGCTGGGTCTACGCGACGCTGGCGGCGGACGTAGCCGGCGAGCTGGCCCAGTTCGTGAGGGCCAAGGCCGAGTATAGAGACGGCGAGATCGTGGCGACGCCGCTGAGGACGAGGCACCACTCGTTCACGGATCCCGACGCGTCGGGGATTCTGGCCATACCGCCGGGAGGCGCCAAGAGGGGCGATAAGGTCCTGATGTTGCTCTACAGAGATCCCAGAGACCTGGGGAGGTGGTTTGCGTAGTACAGATAACTGGCAATAAGGACGTGGGCAAGACGGCGCTGGCCGAGAGGATCATATCCCTCGCTAGGTCCCTGGGATATAGGGTGGTCGCCGTCAAGCAGAGCCACCACGTCCCCGACGTGCCGGACAAGGACAGCTACAGGATGAGGACCGCCGGGGCCGACGTGGTCGCTCTGAGGGGCGGCGGCGTGTGGGCAGTGTATTCCGACAGACTGCCGCTCAGCCGCATAGACACAGACCTGGTGGTGATAGAAGGCTTTAGAGATGCCAAGCTTGGTTTCAAAATACATATAGGGCCCAATCCGCCGGCCGACGCCGACGTGGTCGCATCGCTTGAAGACGCGTTGAGGGGTCCGGAGGAGTTCTTGAGGCGGGCCAAGTGCGGAGTAGACGCGGGCGAGTTGCTGGCGTTTCTAGCCACGCGCTAGCTTGGACTCGGCCTGGCCCAGAAGTATCTTGAACAGAGCCACGGCAACGGCGTAGAGCCCTGCCGTTATGAACAACGGGGCGTCGACCATGCCTGAGCCCATGAGGTAGCCCCCTATGGCGGGCCCCAAGGCTCTGGGCACGCTGCTGAGCGTGTTCCACAGGCCGAAGACTCTGCCGCGCTCCTCCTGGGGGGCCAGGTCGTTTATCAGGGCCGATAGTAGGGGATTCGCCATGTTCATCAAGGCCGTTCTGGCTACGAAGAGGGTAAGGGCTATCTCGGCCGAGCCGACGAACGGCATCGACGCCAGCAATGCAGTAGCCAGAGACTGCAACGCCACTATGGCATTGATCCTGCTCCTCAACGCTCTGGCTATCAAGGGCGCCGACGCCGCCCCTAGGGCGAGCGTCAGGTCCGACGTTGCGTAGAACGCCGCGAGGCTTCCCATGGAGACGTGGAACTTGATATAAAACCATAGAGAGAATAGAGGTATTATGACTCCGGCCCCGAGCCCTATCAAGGACTCCGGGATGAGCCGTTTCAGCAACCAGTAGGATTTCAAAGCCCTCAGATCGAGCAAAAGCCTGCCCCGCTCCATAGCCGCGGCGGGCTTCGATAGGGATATCAAAGCCGCAGATGCCGCTACCACTAGGCTCTCCAACAAGAAGAGAGCCTGGAAGCCGGGGATGCCCGCGGACGTTATGGAAGTCGAGAGAGATCCCAGGGCGGCGAATAACGAGGAGAGAGATGAGGAGAGCGAAAAGGCCTCGTTAGAGAGTCCCCTAGCCTTGGCGTGGTCGCCGAGAATCGCGCTGTATACAGTTCCTCTGTTCAACAAACTTGCAGATATGTAGGACGCGACGACAACGAGGGGCTTGGCCGCCGCCATGGAGGCCGTGAGGGCGGCCGATGCGACCGATAGCGCGTAATAGAGGCGCCTTCTATCGTATATATCGGCCAGATAGCCCCACAGCAGAGATCCCGCCGTCATCGCCGCGGTGGATACGCCGTAGACGATCCCTATCTGCGTGGCATCCAGCCCTATCTTGACTAAATATATCGAGAGAGCCACTTGGTTCGCGCCCCATATGAAGCCCGCCAAGGAGCCCGCCAGCATTAAGCTCCAATAGCCCGCTCCGCGCACTTGTCTTAAGAAAGCCTATCGGTTTAATTTATTCCGTACGGATACTGCGAGCTCTACGTCGTCGCTGGCTATTCCGTCGACCCCCCGAGACCAGAGCTCCTCCATGGTCCGACCATCGTTGACGGTCCAAGCCACGACCTTAAGGCCCATCCTGTGGGCGAAGTCCACAGCCCTGGCGGTGGCGAGTCTATAATGGGGTAGCACCAAGTCGAGGCCCAGCCTCCTCGCGTCGGCTATTCTGCCCGGCGGCTTGGCGTAGATCAAGCCGAGGGGGACGAGGCCCTTAAGCGGGACCAGAGCCTCCTCATGGAAGCTGATCACGGCCGTCCACGACGCGGCGCCGACGCGCCTCAACACGTCGCCGACCAGCCCCGCCGCCTCCGGGTCCTTGACCTCAACGAACACTCCGGCTCTCCCCGCCACGGCCTGTAGCGCGCCTTCCAGGGTGGGAATAGGCTCTCCGTCCACCCTGTAGCCGGACAGCTCGCGCCACCGCGCCTCCTTTATCTTCAAGACGCCGCTCGGCGTCGTCACCGCGCCATCGTGGATGACCACCACCACATCATCGGCGGTCTTCCACACGTCCATCTCGACTATATCCGCGCCCGCCTCCACGGCCGCGACGAACGAGGCGATCGTGTTCTCGGGCCTCCTACGGGGAAAGCCCCTGTGGCCGACCACAGCCTTCCTCGAAAGCGCCTCGAGGACTCTATGCATAAAATAAATTGGCCTCATATTTAAAACGTGGCCGAGGTCCTCCTGTTTACGGAGGCGGATATAAGCCGCCGCGTGGTCGAGACCGTCGAGTCGTCCTTCAGAGGCCTGTTGAGGCTGGCCGTCGCGAGGGCCGATTTAGGCGAGGCCAAGGCGAAGGCCTACGACAAGGACAGGGGGCAGATTAGGGCGGATCTGTTGCTGGACCTATTAAAACCGGCGGGGAGATGGCGGAGGTACGTATACGTGGTCGAGGGCGACGGCTACGTGCCCGGCCTCAACTTCGTCTTCGGCGTGGCCTACGGCGACAAGGCCGTCGTGTTCACCGAGAGGCTGAGGTCCGCCGCCGAGCTCTTCGAGCTGAGGCTGGCCAAGGAGATCACGCACGAGCTGGGCCACACCTTCGGGCTGGGCCACTGCGGCGACCCTAGGTGCATCATGTACTTCAGCAACACGATAGCGGACACAGACCTCAAGGGGCCCGGCTTCTGCCCCCGATGCTTCGCGAAGCTCGAGAGGGCGCTTTCGGGAAGATAGACGAGCACACGGTCTTGCCCGATTTAAGCTCGGCGGTCAGACGCCTGTAGGAATCGTACACGTCGAATATCCAAGTGTTGACGCCATTGATGGGCACGGGCTCCGTGTTGAAGATCTCCTCGAGCTCCTCACCGCTGAACCGCCTCAAGTAGTGGCAAGGCTCCTTGAGGAGCAGAATCCTTCGATACTCCACCTCGTGGACGTGCGTTATCGGCGTGCCGGCGGCCCCCCTTACGGATCTGATCAACGGCTCCACGTCGGCCAGCGAGATGTTATTGGCGAACCCTCTGGACTTCCACTCGGCGACGGTCGCGTTGAAATAGCCCACCAAGTCGTCGAGGTAGGGACGTCCGTCGTTGTAGTACATCAACACTATGGGGTGGTTTAGCCAGCCCCTCCTGCCGTCGTTCAGAACGCCCATACGCCTCAAGATGGCGAGAATAACCTGTTTGGCCTCCACCCTCTGTTTGCCCAGCCGCCTGTCGTCCAGAGCCCACGCCGATTTATGCCAGTCCACGTAGGGCCTGAATATCTGCATAGACTACAGAGGCCGCCTCGTGCCTGTCTGCGCGCCCTCGGCCCGAGCCCCTTGGGACCGACGTAGCCTGCGCATCAGCCCGCGGCGGAAGGCTGGGCAGGTGCGCGGATGGCGCCCCATCCCCCGCGGCCTACCGCGGTGAAGCCAGCCCCGGGCTCCGCGTAGCAGACCTCACGGAATGGCGACCAACTGACGATGAAAAGCTACTGCTGTTGGGCCTGCCCCTTATCCTGTTCCTGCATCTGCCTCTCGATCTCCCTCAACGCCTGCTCCACCTCCTTTTCGATCTCCTCGATGGGCTTCGGGGGCGGGGTGGTCGCCAGGGCGTAGCCCACCCAGCCCAGTATGCCGAATACGGCCGCCACGGCGAGGAACGCAGTGGCCTTCAAGACCACGATAGAGTATTTGGTCAAAAAGACCAGCCAGGCATAGGCGACTATCACGAGCGCCGATAGGACGAGCAGAGCTATGCCGATAGCCTTATCCCTATACATGAACCTCAGGCGTAGGTCCGTTTTTAAAGATTCACGGAGTCGGCTAAAATAGGATAGATCGAGTTTTCCGTGAAGATCGACACGGGCAGGCTGCTCGCCATCGCGTCGTTGGCGTTGGTCCCCTCTGGCCTGGCCCTCCTATATCTCCAGATGTCGTTAGCCCATCTCCTGTCGCCCTTGCTGGAGAAGATCGCCGTGGGGCCATACGATGGCCTAGTGCCGTACCTAGCGCTAGTCTTCACGGGCTCCGGCGCGTTCTTGGCCTTGATACTCTCCCTAGAGGTGGTCGCCGGGAAGCTGTTCGGCGTAGGGAGAGGGGTTTATTTGATAAAGGTCAAGTCACACGGCGCGAGGCCCTACGGCATCACCACCGGCGGGCTGACGCGGTGGGTCTCCCTAGTCGTGCTGGGCGGCGGGGAGGATCCCGACCTCGAGAGGTTCGTCGAACTGCACGAGGAGGCCCACGCGAGGCTCAAGCACCCGGCCAAGGTATGGACGGTGGGCGCCATCCTCTACGGAGAGGTGGCGGCTCTGCCTGCGACGTACGCCTCTCTGGGCCCGCCGCCGGCCTACGTCTACGCGTTCTCGGTCGCCTTAGCCATCTCGACGGTCTATGGGCTCTTCGTCTTGGTGAGGGCTCTAGAGGTCGAGGCAGACGTCTACGTCTTCAGGAACATGGGGCTGAGATCGCACGACCTATTCGTAAAGCTCATGAAGATGCGCTACGGCAACTGGCGCCAGCCGTTACGCTCAAGGCTCACCCATACGCAGGGGGAGCTCGTTCTGCTCTTGGGCGACCCCATAGCGGCGCACGCGCCCTGGGAGCACCTAGTCCTGTTCTCGCTCCTGTCATCGACGGCGCTTCTGCCCAAGATAGCGGCGAACTTCGCCCCGGCCTATCAAGACCCCGGCGCCTACTACGCGTTGATATTCCCAGCGATTCTGGTTCTGAACTACCTTCTCTCTATGGCAAGCGAGGCCGTGCTCAGAAAGATCGTGAGGATCAAGCTGACGGACAGAGGCTATACCAATCTGGCGCGGTTCGCCACAGGTCTCTCGTTGACTATAGTAGCTGTATCGACCTTGACGCCTCCCGTAGCCTCGGCGATATTGTTAGCGCTAGGGAGTTTTATATACTATAAAATTATTAAGAGATATATTAATAATATATATTTATTACTAATATACCTCATTATCATAATTATAATGACACCATTATTTATCTACATATAATAGATCATATATCCGGGTAGCGCCTCGGTACGCGGCCCCTTGATCGTAGAGCGTCTTAACTTATATTTGGGCCTTAACGACTTGACGTGGCTAGAAAGGCGCTGGTGTTGGACAGCGGCGACGATTTGACGAAGCTCGTCGTGGAGGTGCTGGCGGACAATGGATATATTATTCATTTAATTTCCAATGAATATAGAGGTAAAGAATTTATTAAATATCCAGTATATATACATACAATAAAATCAGAGACCTATGAGAAACTAATAGAGAGGATATGCCTTGAGGACGTCGAGACGGCCCTGTTCATCTCGCCGAACGACTCGCTCAACGTATCTCTGGCAAAGCTGTGCAGATCCAGGGGGGTGCCGCGCGTGATCGTCACGTTGAGGAACCAGGCGGCAGAGGAGGAGGCCACGGAGTACGGCATCACGGCCGTGAGCACGTCGCGGTGCGTCCTCGGCAGGCTTTACAGAGTGCTCAACTTGAAGTACACCAAGATAACTCCCCTTAGGGGCGACTTTGGGCTTCTGGAGATGTTCGTGACCGCGGACTCCAAGCCGCTCGGCCGCGGCCTGGCGGAGATAGAGGAGTCGTATGGCGTGAAGGTCGCCTTGATGAGAGACGACGAGATTATCATGTCGCCCGACGCCGTGACGCAGGAGGGCGACTACCTGATCGCCATAGGGACTATCGGGGCGCTGAGAGATCTCTCCTCATGAGCAGAGACTGGCTGAGGCGCAGGCTTAACGTCTTCGATATATGCTCGCTGGTGCACGCCGACAGCCAGTCGACTTTCTACTTCATCCTGGGAGTTATAGCGGCCGAGGCGGGGAGGTACACGTTCCTGGTCGTCCTCTACGGCACGGCCTTGATGGTAGCAATAGCGCTGGCCTACGGCGAGATGGGGTCCCGGTTTCCCGAGACCGGCGGGTCCTACCTCTACGTTAAGACCGCCTTGGGCAGAACTCTCGGCTTCTTCTCCGCGTGGCTCCTAGCCCTAGACCAGGCTATAATGGTGGCCTACGGGTCGCTGGACGGCGTCCTCTATCTGGCCAACATGCTGTCCTATTACGGGGTCGACGTGCCGTACCTGGCGGCCAGAGCGCTGTCGTTCCTCGTGGCGCTCGGCCTCTTCGCCATCACGTTAGTAGGCATAAAGGAATCCGCCAGAGCCGCAGTAGCCATCGCCTTGCTGGACATAGCCGTGGTCGGCGTGCTGACGGTGTTGCTGGGCCTCGCCGCGAGCCTGAGGACGCCCCCTCCCTACTTCTCCTGGGGCAACGTGCCTCCCCGCGACGTGTGGGCCGGCCTCTCCTACGCGTCGAGAGGCTACACGGGCATGGACGCAATAGGCCAGCTGGCCGGCGAGGCCGAGATGCCGCTGGTGCAGGTGCCTAGGGCGGCCGCGCTAGCCGCAGGCCTGGGGGCTCTATACGGCGTAGGCTTGACGGCGCTGTTGATGAACAGCGTGGCGTATCCGGCTGTGGCCTCAAACCCGGCCACGGCTGTGGTGCAGATAGCGGCGTCGATGCCCTACGGGAGGTGGCTTGTCCTTCCCGCCGGCGTCGTGACGGCTGTGGTACAGATAATGGCCGCGCTGGCCGGCTTCATCGCCTTTTCGCGTCTGCTCTACAAGCTAGCCGAGGAGCAGTTGCTACCCGCCGTCTTCTCCAAGGTGCATAGAAGATTCAGAACGCCGTATGTCTCCCTCGTGCTGTCGGCCGCCGTAGCTTCCGCCCTGCTGGCACCCGGCGAGATCTATCTGATAGTGGACGTCTACGCGATATCCTCGTTGATAAACTACCTGTTGGTGTCCATATCGCTTCTAGTAGTTGTGCGCCGCGGCGACCTCTACGGGGCCGTGAGGTCGCCGACTGTGAAGGGCATATCGCTGGTCGGCGTAGTCGGCGTAATCACCACGCTGGCCGGCGTGCTCCTATCCACGGTGGTCAGATACGGCGAGCTGTGGATAATAGGCCTATGGGCCCTTGCCGGCGCCCTTCTTCTGCTCCGTAGCCGCAAGAAGGGAGTACGCCCTGTCAAGTAGGGAGTAGCGAATCTCCTCCTCCCTCCGAGGGTCCCTCAGGATGCCCCGCGCGACCAGCACGACGCCTCTGTACCCCATGTGGTCCACGTCGATCCTGAAATTCTCGACGCCGTATTCCGAGGCGACCGAGCCGAGCTCGGCCCTAAGTCTGTTTATATCAATTTTATATGGTATATACATATATATTCTAATTTCATATCCCTCTTCTACTTTAATAATATTAAATGTTTCATGTATTAATTTAGTATAGGGTATATACACTAAATTGCGCCGGAAATCTCTGACGACCATGGCCGTCGGCCTCATGGCGACCACGTAGCCCGCTGTCTTGCCCACCTGCAGATAGTCGCCTATATGGATGCCGTGCACCCTGGAGACCACTATCCCGGCGAAGTACTCCTCGACCAAATGCCTAAGTGCTATCAGAAGGCCGGCGAGGGCGAACGCCAGAAACAAGACCGTCAGAATAAACAGAGCGTAGACGCTATACGCCAGCGTCTCCACGCCCAGAAAGATCACCGTAGCTAACAGAATCGACACGGCGTTGAATAGAGGCGTCGGCTCGATGCTGAGCCCCTCAGCTAGACGGGAAAACCCCATACGGGCCGCCAGATAGGAGGCAATCGCGGCGCCGAGAGCCATCGCAGTGACAGCTAGGCCGAGGTCTATGGGCATATGGGGCGATTGCCGTAGCCTTATATAGATCCTGCCCGCTGTGGGCAATCCGTCGCGCCTAAACGGCGCGTTGCTTGCGAAAATCCATGGAATTTCCCTCGCGGCATTTGTATACTATGTAGTCGCGTCGCTGTTCCTCGGGGCTTTCGTGGGCGTCATAGTCTTCACGTTAATAGGAGATCTGTGGGGCAGAAGGACTGCGCTTCTGTTCAACCTAGCCCTCATGAGCGCCGCCTACCTCGCCATTCCCTTTGCGCCGAGCCCGGAGGTCCTCGGGCTGCTGAGATTCGTCGCGGGGCTGGGCGTGGGGCCCGAGGCGCTGACAGCCCTCGACATAATGGTCTCTGAGTTCTTCCCAGCCAAGATCAGAGGGAGGGCTCTCGCCACCGCCTACACGATCAGCTGGACCGCGCCTCTGGCGTCGGCCCTGCTGGCCTATTTGTTGATACCCAGACAGATCTTGGCTCTACGGGTGGCAGTGGTTGTTCATAATAGGCGGGCTCGGCGTGTTGTTGCTGCCGTTCCGTCTGCTGATACCCGAATCCCCCCGCTGGCTCGAGGTGAAGGGCAGAACCGCTGAGGCCGAGAGGATCGTGGCCCAGATGGAGGAAATCGCCGTTAGGGAGAAGGGCCAGCTGCCGCCGCCGGCCTCGGTGCCCGTCGTAAAGGCCGAGAGGATTCCTCTCGGCAGGATTTTCGGCGAGCTTTTCAGCGAGGAGTATATGCGGAGGACCGTAATGTTGTGGATCTTCGAGTTCCTGCAGACCGGCGTGTACTACGGCTTTGCGAGCCTAGCCCCCTCCGTGTTGTACAGCAAGGGCTTCACTTTGGTTAGGACCCTCGAGTACTCTGTGTTGATATATACATCGTATCTCCTATCTTCATTTATATCGATCTTCTTGATAGACAACGTTAAATTCGACAGGAAGTGGCAGGTAGCGCTTATCGCGTTGTTGATGGGCATCGACGGGCTGGCCTTCGGCTACTCGACGACGCCGGCGCAAGTCGTGGCCACCGGCTTTATATTCGGCCTCCTGGCCAACATATTCTCCAACGCCTTCCATCAGTACGGAGCCGAGCTGTACCCGACCAGGATAAGGGCGTTCGCCGACGGCGTCCAGTACTCGTTGAGCCGCCTAGGCAACTACATCTGGCTGTCCCTCCTCCCGCTGGTGCTCGCGTCGTATGGCGCCTTCGCCATGTACGCCGTGGTCTTCGCCATGGCGGTGGCCGTGTTTCTAGACGTCGGGATCCTCGGGCCCAGGGCGTCGCAGATAGAGCTGGAAAAGCTCTCCAGGTGAAATAGGCCTTTTTCACGTCGCCCATATTTAAAAAGGGTCCGCGCCTCGCCTTGCGGTGAGGCTATTCGGCTACATATTGGCGTCGAGGGCCGTGTACGCCCTCCTGTGGTTCTATCTATCGCCCCTTCTCCCGGCCATGTCGAGGGATCTCCACGTGTCCGAGGCCCAGCTGGGCTTTCTGCCTGCGGCCTTCATAGCGGGCGCGGCCGCCGCCCAGATCCCGGCAAGTCTGGCGGGGTCTAGGATAGGCGACGTGAGGACCGCAGGGCTCGGTCTGCTTCTGCTGGGCCTGGGGTCCGCGCTGACCGCGGCCAGCCCGACGTGGGGCGCCGCCTTGGCTCTGCGGGCAGTAGCCGGCGTCGGCGCCGGGCTTTTCTTCTCGACGGCGGGCGCGGCCCTAGTGGCGCTGAGGCCCCGCGAGGCGGGCAGAGCGCTCGGCCTGTACAACGCGTCGTTCAACATAGGCGCCTTCCTGGGCTACTACTGGGGCTACGTGGCGGAGCCGCTCGGCTGGAGGATCGCGGCGGCCGCTCCCGGCGTAGCCGCGGCGGCGATGGCGCCTCCCCTGATAATGCAGGGCGGCTTCAAACACGGGGCTAGGCCATCCCCCTCGGCCATCTGGCTGGGCCTCGTCTCATTTCCGCTGTGGGGCGCCGTCTACGCCGCCAACAGCCTCGCCGCCGCGTGGCTCCACTACTATAGAGGCCTCCAGGCCTCCGAGGCGGGGGCGATAACCTCGGCGTCTATGTTATCTGGTCTCCTCGGAGGCTTTCTAGGCAGCATATACGACAAGGCTAAGGACAAACGCGCGGTGTTCCTCTACTCGGCGGTACTTTCGGCCGCCCCCATGGCGGCTCTGCCCTACCTTCCCACCGCGGTCGCGCCTCTGTTGGTGTTCACATACGGCGTAGCGTATACCATATATATCACGGCAATATACGCGGAGGGCTCCAGGAGCGGCGCGCCCGCATCGGCCCTAGCAGTCATAAACGTAGTAGACATGGCGCTCGGTCTCAACGTAAGCTATCTATTCTCGTTCACCATGGCGCTCAGCCCGCCGTCAGCCTGGGAGGTAGATGCCGGCCTAGCATTGGCCTCAGCCCTAGCCATATTTGCCCTAGCCGGACGTATATCGAGTAATACGGAAATGGGCCCGCCGGGATTTGAACCCGGGATCTCCCGCGCGTGAGGCGGGCCTTAGGGAATTGCTTTCAATCCTACCGCTAGACTACGGGCCCCTTGCCGTACAATCCATCGATATTAAAAGCTTTTCCCCGACTTAGCCTTACGGCATCGATCCGGCATCCATATATAGATAAAAAACTGAGGCCTGGTGGGCGTATGACGTGCGTCGGCGATGAGGAGGCCATAAAGGCGGCTAGGAAGAGGGCCCTGGGCTTCTTCGGCTCTCTGAGGAGGCCTGAGGCAGTAGCCGTTAAATTCGGCGACGATTGGCTTATCGGCTTCGTCTCGGCTGGATACAAGGACGACGAGGTGTCTCTAGAGGTTAAGTGGGCCTACGTCGACTGTAAGGGCGTGGCCCTCGAACGCGTGCCCCCCGACGCGGAGGCAGCGCTTAGGGCCTTAGTCGACGATCTGCCCTCGATAATAAAGAGGGAGGTCGAGGCCAGGTCAAGGCGATGATATTAGCCGTAGACGTCGGGGCCACGTGGACCAGAGTATTGCTTGTGGGGCGCGACGGCTCGGTGAGGCGCCGCGAGAAATTGAGGACGGGCTCGGACCCCGTCGGAGACGCGGCGAGACTCGCCGAGAGTTGGGATTTCGAGGCGGTGGGGGTCGGGTCGATAGGCCCGCTGGACCTCAGGACGGGCTGGGTCACCGCGGCCCCTAACTCGCCCTCGAATAGGTTCCCCCTCGTGGAGCCTCTCCTTAGGTTCAGGAAGCCGATTTATGCGGCCAACGACTGCGTGGCCGCCGCATGGGGCGAGTACGTGCTCGGCGGCTGGGGAGTCGAGAATTTGGCCTATTTAACTGTGTCAACGGGCCTGGGCGTAGGCGCCGTGGTCAACGGCCATTTGTTGCTGGGGAAGGAGGGGAACGCCCACGAGCTCGGGCATGCGGTCTTAGATCTGGCCAGCGGCGTCAAGTGCGGTTGCGGGGGCCTGGGCCATTGGGAGGCTATGGCGAGCGGGGCCAATATCCCCAGATACTTCAGGGCCTATGCCGAGAGGCTTGGCAGGCGGCCGCCCGAAGTGAGGACGTCGGAGGACGTCTTCCGGCTCTACAGAGAGGGCGACCCTCTGGCCCAAGCCTTCATAGACCACTGGCTGGATGTCAACGCGGCGGGCATAGCGGTGGTGACTGCGGCGTACGACCCCGAGGTCCTCCTCGTCGGGGGCTCCATAGCCCTAAACCACTGGGACATATTCAAGGCCGTTGAGGATAGATTGAGGAAATATACGCCGTTAACTCCGCCGGCCTTGGAGAAGGCCAAATTCGGCGACGACGAGGTGGCCATAGGGGCCGCCGCCCTGGCGATAAAGCCGCCCGACACGCTCAAGAAGTTCGGCTACCCCAAGGGCGTTTGACGCAGGGGCGTTGCCGGCGGGACGCGGGGGAAAGACTTTAAATCCCGGACGTACATAGAAAGTAGCGGGGGTAGCTCAGCCTGGTTGGAGCGCCCTGGGGCAATGCCCCGCGTAAGTGCCGGCGCCGTCGGCGAATCCGCTCCCTCTGGTCCTCCATGAAGCCGGACTCCATATGCCAGCACGGCTAGGCCAGCCGCCGTTGTGAGTAGAGCCGTCAAGGCTGGGAGGAGGTCAGCCTCTCGACGTACTCCAACGCTGCGCTCGCCACCCTCTTTTATGTCGTCGGCCACCAGATCGACGAAGGGATATCTGCTGTAGACGCCCGACCTGTCCACCCGTCGTACTGGAACTCGTGGAGGCTCAACGCCGCGTTGGCTGAATCATAGGGCTTCGTGCCGGCCGAAGCATCTAGGGCCTTCGCCACCGCGAGCATGTACCCCGTCGGCATGAAGGCCATCACGAAATCCACCAGCTGGACTCTGCGCCCATCCCTAGTGGAACTCCGCTGAACCGCCCGGCCAACTCGTCCCGGCGGTCGACCGCCAGAGCGGTGAGGAGGGCTCTCCACGCCTGGAAGGCCTTGCCCGCCGCGTTTCGGTATAGCCCCTCCTCCAGGAACTTCAACGCAGGCTCGGCCTCGTACTTGGCCTCCAGCAGTCGGCCCCGTTTGTAGTTCTGCGGATCCCGCCAAGGCTTCGCGAGCTCCAGCACGGAGAAACCCGCCCCTCACTTAAAAATCATCCAGCGGGTGCCGCGGGCCCAAGTTGTCAAAAGACTTAAAAATCGGCTCCGGTGTCATCTAGGGGCTGGATTCGCCGACGGCCGACGGCGTGGCTCATAAAGGGCCCCGGCCCGAGCAGCCGGGAGGACCCGGGTTCAAATCCCGGCCCCCGCATCCATGGACTCTTCCGGCCATCGCCGGCGCAGTCCGACCGGACGCATGTGGTCGGATCCACATGTCGGCTGTCGTTG